>FTCB01000505.1_pt1 | contig 22276 bp, 12 predicted proteins | sample 1639431 | NCBI WGS metagenome assembly FTCB01 (sample SAMEA3914864, study PRJEB12502) | metagenome | biome: forest; material: soil | place: USA | collected 2012-03-12 | depth 0.3 m
CGCCGGCGGTGGGCACGGTGAGTTTCACGTGGGCCTCGGGGCACGGGATCAAGGACACGGCACTCAACAATTTCGCGGGCCCCGGCTGGTCCTACACGCGCTCGGCGTCCGGCACCGGCACGGTGATCATCAATGAATTCCTCGCGGCGAATGCGACCGGCCTGAAGGACGAGAACAACGACGCCAGCGACTGGATCGAGCTCTACAATCCTTCCCTGACCACCAGCGTGATTCTCACCGGCTGGTCGCTCAGCGACGATCCGGACGTGCCGGGGAAATGGGTGCTGCCGGCGCGCACGCTGAATGCCAACAGCTACCTGGTCATTTTCGCCTCCGGCAAAGATCGCAAGCCGCCGGCCACCGGCAATCTCCACACCAATTTCACCCTCGGCGTGAATGGCGGCTACCTCGCCATCTATCCGCCGGCGTATCCCGTCGCGGTGCAGCCTTCCACGCTCGGCGCGCAATATCCCACGAACTATAATCCCACCGGGAATCCCGCGGTGACCGATTTCCCGCCGCAGCGCTACAACTACAGCTATGGCCTGAACGTCGCGCGCACCACGGCCGGTTACTTCGCCACGCCTACGCCCACCACGCCGTTCACAAACAGCGGCACGCAGCTCACGGGCGTCACGCCGAATCCCAATGTCAGCGTGGGGCGCGGCTTTTTCAAAGATCCCTTCAGCGTGATTCTCACCTGCAGCGATGCCTCAGCGACGATCCGCTATACGCTGGATGGCAGCGATCCGATTGCGACGAGTACCGCCTACACCACGCCGATCAATGTTTCGACCACCACAATCCTGCGCGCGGCGGCTTTTGATCCCGCCATGGTTCCCAGCGAGACGGTGACGCACAGCTATATCTTCCTCGATGCGGTGCTCAATCAGCCGGGCCCGCCCTACGACAATCCCAGCGTGAGCGGCGACGAGGCGAATCCGCCCCTGCCCACGGTGAGCAGTGTCCCGGTGGCGAATGGCGGCGCGGTCTTCCCGATCACGTGGGGCAACAACATGAGCGGCGGCACGATCATGGTCCCCAATATCACCGCGCCGCAGGTGCCGGCGGACTACGGGATGGACCCGGAAATTTTGAACGACCCCAACAAATACGACGACAATGGCGCCATCAACAACGCCACCGGCAAGACGAACCTGGATCGCGTGAAACAGGCCTTCCGCGAGCTGCCGCTGCTGTCCGTGGTGATCAAGCAGGACGACATGTTTGGCTCATCCGGCCTGTATCCCAACTCCACGTCCAAAGGGACGAATTTTGAAAAGCTCTGCTCGGTGGAATTGCTGCTGCCCGACGGCACCACGGCCTTCAACACCACGTGCGGCATCCGCATCCACGGCAATGCCAGCCGGCAGCCGAACAACGATCCGAAGCATGGATTCAAGCTGAACTTCAAGGGCTCGTTTGGTGCGTCTTCGCTGTCCTACGCGTTGTTCCCGGATTCGCCGGTGGACAGCTTCGACGACATCATCCTGCGCGGCGACTACAACTCGAGCTGGCTGCACGGGGACGGCGGCAACCAGCGCCCGAAAGGCACGCGCATGCGCGACGCTTTTTGCAAGGATACCTTCCGCGCGATGGGCGACATCAGCGGCCACCACCGCTACACGCATCTTTTCATCAACGGCATGTACTGGGGCACGTACGACGCCACGGAGCAGGAGAACAACGGCTTTGCTTCTTCCTACTTCGGCGGGAGCAAGGACGACTACGACGTCTACGAGCAGGGCGGGCTCAAGAGCGGAACCTCCACCGCCTACACCGCGATGCTCGCCATTGCGTCGCCGATCGACAACACGAAGTACGAGCAGATGAAGGGCTATCTCGATGTCCCGGAATTCATCGACTACATGATGCTCCACTTCTACGTGGGGCACCAGGACTGGGGCGACGATACCAACAAGAATTGGTACGCCGTCCGCAATGCGAAGGCGGGGGGCACGTTTAAATATCTGCCATGGGACATGGAGAATTTGCTGTGGAGCGAGACCTTCAACCGCATCAGTTCGTTGCCGGGGCCGCCTTCCGGGCTCTACACGAAACTGATCACCAATCCGCAGTTCCTCCTCGATTTCGGCGATCGCGTGAACAAGCACATGGTCCAGCCCACCGGCGCGCTGCAATCCACCGCCAGTATCGCACGGTGGAACAAGTGGCAGACGCTGATCCTCGATTCCATGGCGTGCGAGTCTGCGCGGTGGGGCGATTACCGGAGAGATGTGCATCAATACTCCAGCGGCCTTTACGTGCTCTACACATGGAACGGCACCTTCCTCACCGAGGTGAACCGGCTCAAGGGCACCTACTTCCCGGCGCGCACCAACAATGTGCTGGGGCAAATGCGCACCGCCGGATTGTATCCGGCGCTCAACGCGCCGGAATACCACAACAACTCCGACAACTTGCTGGTCGGCTCGCAGCGCGTGAGCCCCGGTTATCAGGTGAAGCTGCAGTTCCCCGCCGCGCAGCCAAGCGGCTCGAACAACAACGGGACGATCTATTACACCACGGATGGCTCCGACCCGCGCGTCTACTACGGCACCGGCGGCGCGCTCACGCCCACCGCGCAGCTCTACGCCGGCCCGATCCCCATCAGCGCCACGACCACCATTCGCGCGCGTGCCTTGAATACCAGTACGTTTGCCTGGAGCGCGCTCTCCGAGGCGACGTTCAGCGTTGGCTCCGTGCAGCCGTCCATCCGTATCACGGAGCTGCACTATCACCCGACCGGCGGGCAGGGTGGCGACAATGCGGAGTTCATTGAGCTTCAAAATACCGGTGCCACCGCGGTGGACATGAGCGGATGGTCCTTCGAGGGCGTGAACCTGGTGTTGCCGCCCAGCTTCACCATCGGCGCCGGCAGCCGGCTGGTCTTTGCGAATAACAACAGCCCGGCAACCTTTGCGGCGCAGTATCCCGGCGTGAGCGTGGCGGCTTACTACGGGGGCTCGCTGGACAATGGTGGCGAGCGCATCGCCCTGCTCGACGCCACCGGGCGCGTGGTGGTGAGCGTGGACTACGATGACGTGGCGCCCTGGCCCACGAGCCCCGACGGCGGCGGCACCACCCTGGAGATCATCGATCCCAATGCCGATCCGGATTCACCGTTCAATTGGAAACCAAGCAACGCCAACAAAGGCACGCCCGGCGCGGCGAACAGCGCCTACACGCCGCCCGCGGTCATCATCAACGAGTTCCTCACCACCAACACCGGCGCCTACACATTCAACGGCGTGAACCCGGGCTTCGTGGAATTATACAATCAAGGTGGCGGATTCGTGGACCTCAGCAACTGGACGCTTACCGGCCCTGGTGGCGTGTTGGTGACCATCCCCGGCGGCACCACCATCTCGGCGGGCGCGTATCTGCTCGTGCATTTCCATCCCACCGCGCTGCCTGGCCTGGCTTCCACGACGCCGCTGGCGTCGGACTCGGGGAACCTCTATCTCTCCAACGGCAGCGGCGCGGTGATCGATGGCGTGCACTACGGCCCGCAGGCCGCGAACTACAGCTTCTCGCGCCTTGGCGGCGTGTGGACACTGAGCACACCGACCGCCGGCGTGGCCAATACCGCGGCGGCAGTGGCTGCCGTCACCAACTTGCGGATCAATGAATGGGTGGCGAATCGCGCGCCGGGTTCGGACGATTGGGTGGAAGTGACCAACCTCGACGGCAGCCAGCCCCTGGTGCTCACAGGTCTTTTTGCGAGCACCACCACGCAGCGCTTCCGCGTCACCGCGCCCGCGGCCGTGGCGCCCGGCGGCTATGTGCAGCTCTTCTGTAACAAGGGCAGTGCGAAGGGGAATACGCTCGATTTCCAGCTTCCGAATGAAGGCACCACGCTGAGCTTCGCCGACAGCAGCGGCAACACGATCGACAGCGTGACTTTCGGTCTGCAGACGCAGGAAGTTTCGCAAGGTCGCCTGCCGAATGGCACGGGCAGCGCGGTGACGCTGCCGTATCAAAGCCCCGGAGCGCCGAACTATGCGGCCGTCACCGGCGCGCCGATCTTCAACGAGATCCTTGCGGATAATTTCAACGGCGACAACGCGCCGTGGGCACGCCGCTCGCCCTGGCTGGAGCTGAAGAATCCCACCGCCGGCAGTCTCAGCCTCGCCGGCTGGCGATTGCGCAATCCGAAAAACCCCGCGCTGGCCTGGACGATTCCCGCCGGCGTGAGCATCGCGGCCAATGGCTATCTGGCGATTTGGGCGGACGCCACGCAGCCCGCTTCGTCGATCAACGCGCTGAATCTCAATTACAACCTCACCGGCCTCGGCTCGGCGCCGCTGGGTGACGGCGTGGAATTGGTGAACACGCAGGGGCAGATCGTCGATCGCCTCCAATGGGGCAAACAGATTACCGACCTCAGCATTGGCCGCCTCGCTGACAATAGTTGGGCGCTGCTCGCGGCGCCCACGCGCGGCTCGGCCAATGCGGTGGCGGCTACGCTCGGCCCGCAGAACGCGGTGCGCGTTAATGAATGGTACGCGGCGAGCGTGATGCCGGACAACGACTACGTGGAACTCTACAACACCAGCGCGCTGCCCGTGGCGCTCGGCGGCATGTATCTGAGCGATGACCCGAGTGAAGTCGGCCGGCAGCGTTACCAGATCCCGCCCCTGAGCTACATCGCCGGCAATGGCTTCGCGCTGTTCACCGCCGCGGGCTCGGTGCCGGATGCTTCGGTGACCGCGTTCGGTCTGAGTAATACCGGCGATTATTTGCGCCTCGGCCTTTCCGACAACACGCAGGTGGATGCGCTCGGCTTCGGTTTGCAGACCACGGGCCAGTCGCAGGGCCGCCAACCGGAGGGCAGCACCAACACGGCCAGCTTTGTGCGCACGCCGGGCCTGACGAATGTGCAGGGCACGGGGCCGTGGTTCACGAGCCTGCCGGGCAACGTCGCGATTCCCGCCGGCAGCGGCACCACGCTCACGATCGCCGCGGCGAATGCCACGAGCTATCAATGGCGCCGCAACGGCCAGCCCCTCGGCGGCGCCAGCGGCACGAGCTACACCATCACTTCCGCCACGATCAATGACGACGGCGCTTACGACTGCATCGCCACCGGGCCCGGCGGGAGCAACACCAGCGCCGCTACGACGGTGACGGTGCTCTACACCTACGCGCTCTGGGCCGCGGAAAATGGCGTATCTGGCTTGAAGTCCGGCCCCGCCGAGGACAAGGACGACGATGGCCTCTCCAACGCCGCGGAGTTCATCGCCAACTCGAATCCGCTCCTGGAGGAATCGCCCGCCGCGCGCGTGGCGAACCAGGTCACACCCGGCCTCGAGATGAGCGGCGGCGTGCCCATCAACCTCACGCTCGATTTCCGCCTGAACCGCCGCGCCTGCGTGAATGCCCTCACCACCGACATGAGCCTCACGCTGCCCACGGGTTGGTTCACCGCCACCGCCACCGGCGCCGATCTGATCAACACCGAAGCCAACGGCGATCAGCACTGGCGCTTGAAATACGCCATCCCCGGCGGCGCCACGCAGCGCTTTCTGCGACTAAACATCGTGCCGTAAGCACCTGGGCTGCCGCTGGGAGGCAAACGCAGGTTGCTGCGCTTAGTTCCTCGCAAAGGCCCGCACCATCAGCATCACGCACATCGCCACCAGCGCGCTCCCGGCGAGGATCAGCCCGTAGAACAAGCCGGACGGCTGGTAGCGCAGTTGCACGTTCTCCCCAAAATCTTCCATTCGCCCGGGAGGCGGCACGACCGATTCGTGCTCGCCTCGCTCCAACTTCATTGATGTTCCGGTGCGTATGTCCTTCACCCTCCACCCCGGATAAAACGTATCGCGGCATTTCAACTCACCATGCCCGGGATTCGTCAGCTTTAAGTTTACCGTGCACAGCGTCTCCCCGGTGATCTGTACCGTCCCGCCTTTTGTGAGAGCAAAGCGCTGCGGACCATTCGCCGTTAGCGTACCGTCGCGCCGCAGCACAAAATCCGCGGGCGCGCTGCCTGGCTGAAAGTGCCATGGAGGAGGAAACAGCGCGGCGTAGCCTTGGCGGACGTGCACGCGCCAAAAGGCGGACATCTCATGAGGAAACAGCCCGCTGTATTCATCGTGAGCACCGGCCGGCGGCTCCGTGGTGTAGCAGGTTTCTTCGAGCTGCCCATGCGTGGGCAGCACCTGCGCGAGCACGCTTTGCTGCTTCGGACTGCCCGCAAGCAGGCGCTGCCATGGTTCGAGCGGCGCCGAGGGCAGCAGCTTTCGCGCGTGCACCAGCGGCGAGACGAGATTCAGCGCCAGCAGCAGCGCCCACGGTCCGGCGTGGAGCCGCCACTCCGGATGGCGCAGGAGCAGCCAGACGCCCACAAACGCGAGCGCCGCCAGCGCCACCTCGGGGTTGAGCAGCGAAATTTCATGCGGCAATTTTTCGAGCTGGCTGGCGCGGAGCCGATCCGACCGGCCACCGTAGCCATCGGTGGCGGACTTGGCCTGCAGCGCCGCGGCATACTTGTCCCGGAATTTTGGATAAACCACCCGCCCGATGAGATCGCCGACGACCAGCGTGCCAAGGGCCATGGCTCCGATGGCCACGACCTGCCACCGCGGCACACGCTCGCGTTGTCGGAGCCGGTGAATGGCGCCGGCCGCGAGTACGAGCAAACCGAGCACCGCCAAACCGGCGTAGCGCGCGTAGAGCGTTTTGTTCAGGGGCGACGCCACGATCACCACCCAGCCGATCACCAGCGCCAATGCCGTTCGCCGCCAGGCTCGCCCGTTTTCGCTTTCATCTTGCGCGCCGCGCACCCCGACCCAGGCCAGCGGCAGCACGGCTGAGCCGGCCCAAAGCGCAAACCCGAATGCGCCCACGCCGCCGGAGCCATAGCCGCCGCTCTGCGGTGTGCCGAGCAGCCACGGATGAAACCCGGCGAAGGCGAAAATTCCATTGATCGGCGCCAGCCCCAATCCCGGCAACGTCAGCACCCGCGAATTGAGCTGCAACAATTCCACCTCCGCCAGCAGCAGCGGCGTCGCGAGCATCCCGCCGAGCAGTAGCGAGGGCGCCATCGTGCGCACCGCCCGCCACCACCGCGAAGGATTCCAGCCCGCGCGGCCCCAGGCCACCGCCAGTGCAAACAGCGGCAGGTAGGCATGCGATTGCAGATTTCCCGCCAGGAAACTGGCAGCCACACAAAGGGCCCCCAGCACGATCGAAAGGGCGCTGGGCCGCTCCCACGCGCGGTCCCACGCCATCCACAGCCACGGATACCAAAGCAGCGCACCCTCCACCCATGGATGCCCGAAGAGCTCCACTTTCCATCCGGCAAATTGCCATGCGAGCCCCAGCAACGCCGCCATCCATGCGGGCGACGATCGCCGCAGGAGCAGGAACACCCCGAGGCTGCCCACGACGCTCTGCACCACGCGCGTCCAATTGTAGGCGAGCACGAAATCCGGCACGGCCAGATAGACGGCGATCCGCAGAGGATCTGCGCCGTTGCAGTGCGCGTCGGCCAGCAGCGGACGCCCCGTATAGCTATAGGGATTCCACCACGGCACCTCGCCGCTGCGCCATCCGGCGTACAACAAATACTGCAACGGCAAATCGTAGCTCACCTGATCCACGATATGCTGGTTGCGGGGCACACCGTTGCTATGGGGATCGAGATGCCCGTACTCCAGCCAGAGCGCCGGCGGGATATCGAGCGGGGCCTCCAGCGCTCGTCCGAGCATCGCGTCTCCAAAGACGACAAAGCACAGAGCCAGCGAAAGGACGACGTAGGCAGCCGCTTCGGTGAGCCGATTCATGTCCGTCCATAAGTTTCGGACCAAGCCAGCGCGGCAAGGCGAAAACGAGCCGGCGCTCGTCTCTCCGCTTATTTCCCCGGCATCTTCCGCGATCCCGTTCGCGCGGAGTCACCGCCCCACGTGGACCATCCGGTGTTTTTCGGATCGCCGGTATCCTGGCAGATAATCCTTCCATTTTCCGTGCTCGTGTAGAGCAGGCCGCCTTCGATCACCGGTTGCCAGCGCGTGGGCTGGCCGATGGCGTAGCGTTTCAGGATTTCACCTTTCTCCGGCGACACTTGCAGCACTTCGCCCTTCAGCGTGGAAAGGAAAATGGATCCCCCGGCCGCGGCGGGCGGGGCGGCGAGAAAGCCGCCCTCTTTTTTTAAGTCGCCTTCGAGTTTGAAGGACCACTGCTTCGCGCCGTCCGCGATGCTGGTGCACATCAGCTCATCGCCGGTGCAGTAAAGATTCCACTGCCCGTAGTTCAGCGCGCGCGACCCCTGGAACGATTGCAGCGTGGAGACGCTGGCCTGCCCGATGTTCCCCGCCGCCGCGGTGGCATTGGCTGTTGCGGGTGCGCCGCCGGCGAAGCCATTCCCGGCATCCAGCGTCTTGCCGGCGGCGGCCAGCTTGGCGCCGCTCTGCACGGCAGGATCGAGATAGGCGGCCACTTTCTCGTGCACGACCGGCGATGCCGCCGTAAATGAAACATCGGTTTTGGCCACGCCTTCCTTGGCCGGCTCCGCGGCTTTGTCGGTGCGTTTCGTCATGAAAACGTCTTTGCCGACCACGACCGGTGCGGAGGTCGCACGGGACTTTTTTGCCGTGAGAATTTCGCCGGTGGCCGGCGCGAAGGAGTAGACGTTCCCGCCGAGCGTGGCCACGAAGAGCTTCCCTTCCGCAACCACCGGCGCGGACATCACGTCGCTATCCAGCCAGTGCTGCCACCGAATTTTTCCGGTCTTCAAATCAAAGGCCGCGAGCGCATGCGTGACTTGCGGAATCGTCTTGGGCATCTCCGGCACCTGGCCCTTCGGCCCCTTTGGTTTCGGGGCCTTTTCATTCGCCGCCTGGTTGGCTGGGGGGAGCGCGCCGCCTCCGTTCATGCGGACGGGATACGCAGTAAAAACCATCCCGCCGGAAACCGTGGGCGTGGAAAGCAGCGGATCGCCGAGCCAGTGGGCCCACAGCAGCTTGCCCGTCGCGGCTTCGACGGAAAAGATGGTGCAGGATTCCGTGTTGAAAACGACCACACCATCCTCCGCGCCGCACGTGGTCGGGCCGTCATCGTCGAGGCTCACGCCCCACACGGGCGCGCCCGTTTTTGCATCGAAGCAGTAGTATTCCCGGCTGCTGAATCCGCCGCTCACGAACAGCTTGCCCTGATAAATCGTGGGCGTCGGAACCGGCGTTCCGTGCGGCATGGTGATCTCGAAGCCGCCCTTGGTCTTCGCCACTTTATCCGCGGGAAATTGGATCTCTGACACGCTGCCTTTGCGAAATTGCGTCGGCGGCTGGGGAAATTCCTCGCCGTTGATGCGCTTGTAGTCGTCGAGGATATCCACCTCGGCCGGGGCCTCGGGAGCGGCCGCCTCCGTCTTGGCAGCCGCGGGTTTTTCCGGCTGAGCCGCGAAGGCCGCGCCCAAGTTGAGGAGAACCGAAACACCAGCAACCGTGATTCTTTGCATGCCCCCAATGTGAAACTCCGGAACCGGGGAGTTGTGCGGAATTTGTAAAGAAATTGGCAGAGAAGCGTCTGCCTGCGTGGCGCCAGGAGTCTCACCTTCAGCGGCCAGCGCGGTTCAAATAGAGGGTTGCAGCCGTCGCGCGGGACACAGTCTGGAGTGCGGTGCCTCGGCACCGCTCTGCGGCATGGCGGAGCTTGCTCCGCGTGGTGGGAGAACCAAACAAATTACGGAAAGTGCTCCCACCACACGCGGCAAGCCGCGCCGGGCCACAAAGCGGTGCCAAGGCACCGCACTCCAGACGGCGTCCCGCAACTACATGCCACTCTGTGCTCTAACCTCTCCAGCCGCCTGCCTGCCACCCAAAGCGGCAGGATGCCGCTTCTACTTGTCTACAGCGCCGCCGGGCCTCTCCGCGGGCGCCGGGCCAGCGGATCTTTGGATGCCGCCGGCTTCTGGGCACCGCCCAGCGGCATCGCCGCCGCCGTCGTCTTCTTCGGCCCGCTCGTCCAAGGGCTTTGCTGATTCAGCGTTTGCTGCGCGACGTGGTGGCGCCGGGTGTAGGTGGAGCTGTGAAACGAATCCTCCGCTTGCTCACCGCCACGCGGCAGAACGTGCCGCGACTGCGCCGCGCCGGTAACCAATTCCTTGTGCTGAGCCGTCGCGGTATGCGAGCGCGGCAGCGTCGCCGAGTGAATACTTCCCGCATTCCCTAAAAATTTCCCCTCCAGTTTCTCCCTCGCCGCTACGTCACCATGCTGGCCGATCCGGCTGGTGGTGTGCGTCTCCGTCGATGTGGGTTTGGCTGGATGCTTCGAACGTCCGAAGAGGGAATCCCAAAACGACTTCTTCTTTGGGGCTGCTTCCGCCGCACCTTTCGTCTTCGGCCTTTCGAAAGAAGTCACCTTCACCGCGCGGGTTTTTGTGTTTCCGAGCGTAGTCGTCGCCGCCTTCGATTGACCAAACGTCGCCGATTGCTTCGGCAGCGCCGTGGTCTTCGCTGTAGTTGTGCGCTGCGTCTGGAACGCCGGCTCCTTGAGGCTCGAGCGTTGCCGCGTCCGGTTGGTGGCGGGCATCAGTGCCCCACGCTGCGCGCCGCGGATTTGCCCGGTCGGAGCGTGGTAGGTCTTCAACTGCGTGAAAGCCTGCTCTTCCCGTGCGGGCCGCATCGGCGCCGGACGAAGCGTGTAGTCGTCCTTCCGCCGCGCCGCCGGCGCGGGAGCAAGCGCCAGCGTCATCATCGCGGCCACGGCCAGGAGCAGGGAGCAGGGACGGGGATTCAAGTCAGTGCCGTCCCTTTATCCCCTGGCACGTGGGGGTCAAGATTATGCCGCGCCCGCCTGCTCCTCCACCATTGGGCGGGCGCGGCTCCCATGTTTGCGGAGCGGGGCCACCACACTCCGTCAGGTTGGGAAGAAACTCGAGGCACAGACGCCACAGCGCCGGCAGTCTGTGCCTGGATCGTGACTCGCCCTGCGGATCGGACAGGAACGTGGTCACGAGAATGGAGATGCACCATCGAACTGATGGCGCCGGCGGCCACCACCGGATTGAAAAGCCAGCAAAGCAGCGGTCGATTCATAGTCGCTGGAGTCGCTTTGGTTTCTTTGGTTTGTGTGGTGGCCATGAAAAAATTTGGAAGCGCCGGCGCGTTCATTGGCGGTAGTGCAGCACCTTCGTGGGCCGCGAGCACCGCGGCGGACCGGCGGCGTGCCATTCCCAGACCATCACCGCGAGCGCCACGGCCAGAAACATCAGGACGAGGGCCAATTCGAGGGTCATGTAAGCAACGCGGTTGCGGCATAGGACTGGCGATAAGCGTTTCATTCCACCGAGGGTGAAACCCGCGGTGGCGCATCAGGGTGGGCGGAAGGCGTCGCCGTCGTGGTCTTGGTCTTGGGACTGTCGGAGTAAATCCGCTCGCGGCGTGGCTGTCGGATGCCCAGGGCCGAAGCCACGCCTGCCAGAAGATCGCTCACGCGCACTGGCTTGGGGAGCGCCGCGGAGAGTTCGGTCCGCACATCGAGCGGAACGTCACCCTGCGCCAGCGAACCGGAAACCATCATGATGGGCACCCGCCGCCCTTCCCTCCGAATGGTGCGCACCAGCGTCAGGCCATTCATGCGGGGCATATTGCAATCGGTAATCACCAGATCGTAATCCTCGAGCGCGATCATCGCCATCGCCTCCACGCCATCGGCCGCGCTCTCGGTGCCGTAGCCATGCAGGCTCAGCGTCGCTTCGTGCAGCCCGCGCGCCACATCGTCGTCGTCCACGATCAGGATCCGCGCACCGTGCCAGCCATTGCTGGCGCCTTCCACAGTTTGAGCTTCGTTTGTCTTCACGGGCGGTTATTGGTTGCGCCGAGCTTCGTGCAAAATCGCCCCGCCGTGAATTGGGGCTGGCCCCGACCAAAAATAGGCGGAGCGCCTACCGGATTTTCAGGGATGAAAGGTAGGGACGCCGCGCCGTCGGCGTCCCTGATCTCTCGCAAGAGACGTGATGCTCCCTCCGCATATTCTCTCCCAAGATCAGGGACGGCAGCGGCGTGCCGTCCCTACCTCTGTGACCGCACCACCCGCACCAGCAGCGCTGTCGCCACTTCGCGCGGGGTGATCGCTTTCATGCAGCGAAAATCAATCGGGCACACGCGCAGGAAACACGGGCTGCATTCCACTTGGTGCCGCAGCACCGTGTGGCCCGTGCCGAGCGGGCCGGTGAGCGCCGGCTCCGTGCTGCCGAAGATCGAGACCGTGGGCACGCCGAGCAAGGCTGCGAGATGCATCGTGCCGGTGTCGTTGGTGAGCAGCGCATCGCTGCTGCGGAGAATGGCGATGAGCTGGGCGAGCGTTGTCTGTCCGCAGCGGTTCTCCACATTCTCCGGTGAGTCTGCCAATTTCACGATCGCGTCCGCCACCGGGCGATCCTTGAACGTGCCGACCACCGTCCACTGGCACTCGCGCGCCATGCTCACGGTGCGGATCACCTCGGCAAAACTCTCCGGCAGCCAGCGCTTGGCCGGGCCATACTCCGCGCCGGGGCACACGGCGAAGCGCAGGTATTTTCCCGGCGCGCGCGGCGGACACGGCAGCGCGAAAGGCAGCTCCGGGATTTCCGCGCCGATGAATTCCGCGAGCCGCAAATAATGATGCACCTGGTGCTCCGGCTTTTTCTCTGCCTCTTTCTTCTTCCGTTTCTTCGGGCGGAAGACCTGGTTCAGCAGCAGCGCGCGGCCACCGTGGCCGGGATAGCCCACCCGGCGCGGAATCCCGGCCAGCCAGACTTCCATGGCGCTGCGCAGGCTGTTGGGGAGCAGCACGGCGGCCTCGAAGCGATACACGCGCAGATGCCGCGCAATTTTCCACGGTTGGAAAAACGAGCGCAGCTTGCGGAACCATCCGCGCGGCGCCTCGAACGGGATCACTTCGTCGACCTCCGGCACGAGCTGCCAGATCTCCGCGATCTTGGCCGGGCACAGGATGGTGATATGCGCGTCCGGCCGCCCGCGTTTGATCGCGCGCACCGCCGGGATGGTCATCACCGCGTCACCGAGCCAGTTCGAGGAGCGGATGAGAATGCGGAACGGCTGCAGGCGCGCCGCGTCCACCTGCCGCGCCACAAAGGCAAAAAGTTCGCCCGCGTCGGAATCCACCGGCCCGCTCGGGCTGGGCGGCAGCACGATGCCGCGCTTGTAAGTGGCGAGCAGAAATTTCGGGTTCGGCGTCTTCCACCGGTTATGCACCCAGAACCAATCCGCGGGCCGGCGCCCGATCTGCCGTTCGAGCGCTTCGTTCAGCTTCAGCGTGAGCATGCCGGGATCGCGGGTGCCCGGTTCGATGGGTTCGTCGAGCACCAGCTTCCAGCGATCCACGCCATCCGTGTGCATGGCCGACGGCACGAGGGCCGCGCCGCTGCGGAGCGCCAGCAGCGCCGGCAGCGACGTCGTGCTCGCCAGCCGCCCGAAGAGCGGGCACCACACGCCGGCGTCGCCCGCATGCTGATCCATCAGCACGCCCACGCCCCCGCCATTCCGCAGCATTTCCGCGGCGGCGTTCAGGCCTTCCTTGCGCTCAAACAACGCCAGTCCGATGCGGCTGCGCTGCGCACGGATGTGCGCATCCATGTGCGGGTTGCCGAGCCGCTGGTAAACACTGCCGCAGGCCGTCGGAAAAATGAGCGGCGTGACCTGTGCCAGCAGTTCCCAATTTCCAAGATGGCTGATCACCAGGAGGAACCCGCGCTTTTGCGCCGCGAGGTCCTCCAGCACCTTCAGTCCCTGCACCGTCACCAATTCGCGCAGTTTTTCACGGGGCAGCCGCGCGATTTTTTCCGCCGCGAAAAGATTGCCCACCAGCGTGCGGAAATGCTCGCGCGCGATGTAGCGCCGCTCGCGCGGGCGCTTCTCGGGAAAGGCAATGCCGATGTTGCGCAGCGCCATCCGCCGGTAGCTGCCGAGCAGCCAGTAGCCGAGCCCGCCGAGCAGCCGGCCCAGGCGCACGGCGGTGCGCAGAGGGAGTTTTCCGATGACGGCGCCGAGCGCGCGGTAGAGCCAATAAATCAGCAGCCCCATGCGCTACTTGTTCTTCCAATACATCGCCCGGAACGGATGTTCATCCGTGAGGTTGCCGTGCACGCCGGCCAGTTTGTCGTGATCGTAAAACATAATGACCACATACCCGAAGAGCGGCACCACGGGCGTGGCGTCATTCAGCAGCATGCTCTCCGCCTCGCGGAAAAGCGCGAATCGTTTTTTCTGGTCCGCCTCCTGTCCGGCCTGCCGGATCAACTCGTCGTAATGCGGATCGGTCCAGCCCGTGTTGTTGTTGCCGCCGCCTTTCATGAACATGTCGAGAAACGTGTTGGGGTCCGGATAATCCCCCACCCACGACGAGCGCGCGAAATCGAAATCGAGATTGCTGAGCGAGTTCAAATACACCGCCCACTCCTGCTTGGAGAGTTGGATGGTCACGCCCAGTTCCTGCCGGAACATGTTCTGCAATTCCACCGCCACCTTCTCGTCCGTCTCGGTCTTGTTGGTGTAAAGATAATGCACCACGGGAAAGCCCTTGCCGCCCGGATAGCCGGCCTCCGCGAGGAGCTTCCGCGCGAGCTCCGGATTGCGCTTGAGCCCTTCCGGGGGCGTGTAACCGCCCAGCCCCGCCGGTGTCATCGCATCCACGGGCGGTTCGCCGGCCTTGGTGACTTTGCTCACGATGACCGAGCGATCGATGACCAGCGCAAACGCTTTGCGCACCCGCACGTCATCCCAGGGCTTTCGCGTCACGTTGTAGCGAAAGAAATACGTCCCCGCGATCGGCGTCGCATGGTAGTCCCGGCGCGGCTTCAGCTCCTCCACGAGCGACGTCGGGACCATGGATTTATCCATCATGATGTCCGCAATGCCGCTGTGGTAATAATTGAAGGCGGTGTTCGGCGATTGCACCGGCAGCACGTCCACGGTGTTCAGGCGCACGTTGGCCGCGTCCCAGTAACGCGGATTTTTCCTCATCCGGATGCGGTCATTCAGCCGCCAGATCTCCAGCGTGAAGGGGCCGTTGTTCACAAGCTTCCCGGGCCGCATCCAGAACTCTCCCGTCCGCTCCGCCTCCTCGATCGATTTCCGGTGCACCGGCATCATCGTGTAGAACGCGCACAAATTGATGAAGAACGTCGTCGGGTTGTTCAGTTCCACCACCAGGGTCCGCTCATCCGGTACGCTGATGCCGATGGTCGAGGGGTCCGGCCGCTTGCCATCCTCCGCGTTGCAATACGCTTCCGCGCCGCGAATGTAGTAAAACTGGTAGACGTAGTCGCACTCGGGGTCGCGCATCGCGCGCAGCCACGACCAGCGGAAGTCTTCCGCGGTCAATGGGTCTCCGTTGCTCCAGTGCAAATCCGCGCGCAGGTGAAATGTGTAGCGGCGCGCGTCTGGCGAAATCTCCCATTTTTCTGCCGCGCCCGGCTCGGCGTCGCCATTTTCGTCAAAGCGCGTGAGCCCTTCGAAAAGCCCGTACGCCACGCGTCCCTCGGGCTGCCCGCGAATTTTCGCCGGGTCGATGGTGTCCGGCTCCGCGCCATTGATGGCCACCAAATCCGCGCGCGAAATCACCATGTCGACGCTCTCCGACCGATCGCACGAGGCGAAAAGCAGAGGCAGCAGCAGCAAGGCGAGAATTCGTTTCACCCCTCCAACTTGCACGATGCCGGGACCCTTGGCGAGTAGAAGCCGCAACACGCAATGTGGCTCACGCGGCCCTCCGCGTGATTTCAATGCATAGCGCGAAGCGCCAAATAATCTTCGTGTCCTTTGCGCCTTTGCGGCTTCGCGTGAGGTTGAAGTGGTCTCACGCCAAGGCGCCAAGACGCCAAGACGCCAAGATGCCTCACGTGATTCGAACGCGCAGCGCGAAGCGCCCATCTTTGAAATGAATTAGCGAAGATTAGCGCGGATTAGCGGTAAAAAACGCGCGTTCTTGAAACCGCTAATTGCCGCTAATCTCCGCTAATTCAAGGCATCGCAACCGCATCCGCGACCTCCGCGACCTCCGCGACCTCCGCGAAATTCGCGGCAATTTTACCGCGGGAATTCGCGGAGGACGCGGAGGACGCGGAGGTCGCGGAGAATGCGGAGAATGCGGAGAACGCGGAGGTCGTGAAGAGTGCTCTGCACTCTGGTTCCGATTCACGCGGAGGCCCACGCGTTCGCCACATTACAGTCTGTACGCATTTATCTCATTGCCCCATCCGCAAGCCCTTTGTAGAAGCACCGCTCGATGAAAGCCGTCGCCCTCATTGTCTCTGCCGCTGCGATTTTCGCGGGGGGCTCTGCCTTGGCACAAAGCGGACGTGGCGCAGCGGCTCCGGCGCCGGTCCCGATGAAGAAAGCCTCGGAGTTGCTGAAAAAGCAGGAGCCGCCGGTGATCAACAAGAAGCTCGCCGACACGATCAACCAGGATAATTCCTACGTCATCGTGTCGCTCGGCAAGCAGCGCGCCTACCTCATGGTCGGCGAGGAAGTGTACATCGACACCCCCATTTCCAGCGGCAAACGCGCGGGCATGACGCCCACCGGAAAATTTACGGTGCAGGAAAAAGACCCGGACCACCACTCCAGCCTCTACGGCAATTTCGTCGACCGAAAGGGCCGCGTCGTGCGCGGCGGCATTTCGCTGAAAGTGGACTCCGCCCCGAGCGGCAGCCACTACGAAGGCGCCCCGATGAAGTGGTTCTGCCGCTTCAGCGGCGCCGTCGGCATGCATATCGGCATTCTTCCCGGCTATCCCGCCTCGCACGGCTGCGTCCGTCTCCCCGAAGCCATCGCCCCAATCATTTACCAAAAGGTGAAAGTCGGCACCCCGGTGGAAGTGCGCCCGGACTAGCCAGGTAGAAGCGGCTTCCAGCCGCTTTGGAGGTGCACGCCAGCGGCTGGAAGCCGCTTCGACGATCAATCCCCTTTCCCTCCGGCACGGGTCGTGCAAAACTCGAATTTGTGAAAAAGCCGCATTTGGTGCTCTACGATGGCGAATGTTCGCTGTGCCGATTCCAAATGCGCATGCTGACCTGGCTGGATTGGTTCGGGGTACTGGCGCTGGTCCCGATTTCCGACCCGCGCGCCCAGGCCACGGGGATCCCATCCGATGCACTTGATGAGCAAATGCATTGCGTTAGCAATACTGGACGAATTTACCGCGGCGCGCGGTGTCTCAGATTTGTCGGGATGCGGCTTCCGCTCCTCGTGCCGATGGCGCTGCTGCTTTGGATCCCAGGTGTCATCTGGATTGCGGAGAAAGTTTACGGCTGGGTGAGCCGGAATCGGCACCGGTTGAGCCGCATTTTTGGCTGCAAGGGCGCCTGTGCGCTCATGCCGGCCCGGAAACGGGAGCAAGACAAGGTTGTTTAGACCATGGCGGAAAGTCTTTGGCAGGAAATCGAAGGGTCGGAGGTGCGTGGGGCATTGCGCGAGGCCACGGATGCCTTGCTGGCAGAACTCAATGGACACTGGACCGGCCACCTTTCCTCCAGCGCGCTCTCCACAGCCACCGCGGTGGTAGCGCTGGCGGCCATGAGCCGGGACCGCTACGCCGAACTGGTTACCGGCGGGCTCTGCTGGCTGGCGGAGAACCAGAATGACGATGGCGGCTGGGGCGACACCACCATCAGCAAATCGAACCTTTCCACCACCGCCCTCGGTTGGGCGGCCATGGTGGCGGGGGATGATGATCCCCGCTTCCTCGACGCCGCCGAGCGTGCCCGCGAGTGGCTGGAGCGCGATGGCGACGAGCCCCTCACCGAGCGCATCGCCGCCCGCTACGGGAAGGACCGCACCTTTTCCGTGCCTATCCTCATGACGCTCGCCATCGCCGGGCGCATCGCCTGGACCGAGGTGAAGCATCTGCCGTTCGAGCTGGCGGCGCTTTCCCACCGCTTCTGGGGAATGCTGCGGCTCCCCGTGGTCAGCTATGCCCTCCCGGCGCTCATCGCCATCGGGCAGGTCGTCCACCACCATGTGCCCACGCGGAACCCCATCACCCGCTTCCTGCGGGCGCTGACGCGGAAAAAGACCCTGCGCGTGCTGGAGAGCATCCAGCCGCCGAATGGAGGCTTTCTGGAAGCCACGCCGCTCACCTCCTTTGTCACCATGAGCCTCGCCGGCATGGATATGCAGGACCACATTGTGGCGCAGCGGGGCGCGGCCTTCCTCGCAGCGTCGGTGCGGGAGGATGGAAGCTGGCCCATCGATACCAACCTCGCCACCTGGACCACCACCCTTGCGGTCAAGGCCCTCTCGCATCAGTCCCTGATTTTCAGCCCCGAACAGCGCATGGCGCTCCGCGAGTGGCTCCTGAAGCAGCAGTGGACCAAGGAACACCCCTACACCCATGCCCCTCCCGGTGGCTGGGCCTGGACCGATTTGCCCGGCGGCGTGCCGGATGCCGACGACACCCCCGGCGCGCTCCTCGCCCTCCTGAAGCTGGGCACCGTGGACGTGCGCACGCAGCATGCCGGGCGCATGGGCGTCCGCTGGCTCATGGGCCTGCAAAACCGCGATGGCGGCATCCCCACTTTCTGCCGCGGCTGGGGCAATTTGCCCTTCGACCGCAGCTCGCCCGACCTCACCGCGCACACCCTGCGCGCCTGGAGCGCCTGGCGCACCCATGTCGAGTCCGCCGATCGCGGCTCCTTGGAGACCGCCATGCGACGCGCCCTCGATTTCTTGAAGAAAGAGCAGCGCAAGGATGGTTCCTGGCTGCCTCTTTGGTTCGGAAACGAGCATGTCCCCGGAGAGGAAAACCCGCTCTACGGTACGGCCCAGGTGGTGATCGCCCTGCGCGAAGTCGCCGAAGCCGGCTTCTCTGCCGCCGGGGATTTGGCCAAGAAAGGCGTGGCCTGGCTGACCTCTGCCCAAAACCACGACGGTGGCTGGGGGGGCGCGCCTGGCGCCCCGTCCAGCACCGAGGAAACCGCCCTCGCCGTGGAAGCTCTCTCTGGCACTGGCCGCCTTTCGGTCGCCGAAAGCGGCATCAGTTGGCTGATGGAGCGCATCTCCAGCGGCAAATGGCGCGAGCCCGCTCCCATCGGCTTCTACTTCGCCAAACTCTGGTACCACGAGCGCCTCTACCCCCTCATCTGGACCGTCGGCGCGCTAGGCAAAGCCGTGGGCGGCCGGTAAAAGCCGCAGCCTATTTCCCGGGATGACGACGCTTCCAGCGCATCTTCAAACCCTCAAATCCTGTAAATTCTGCCCTCAAAGAGTTCTCCGCCCTTCCCTGGCACGGTCAATGTTTCAAGACTGACACACACCCTGGCGCGGGACGCGTTGACATTTCGTCTCTGTTACAGTTAATTCCGCGTTCAGTTTGCCGGAGCCGATATGCTGCTCAACAGACCAGTGCTCGTTTTAAACCGGCTGTGGCAGGCAATTCATGTCTGCACAGCCCGGCGGGCATTTTCTCTCTTGTGCCAGGGGCATGCGCAGGTGGTGCACACGGACGACGGCTCCTTTACCACCCACGATTTCGAGAGTTGGCGGGACATCAGTGAGCGCGAGCCGGATATCCATATGGTGCAGACCACCCGCTGGCGGATCCGCATCCCGCGGGTCATCGTCCTCATGCTGTTCGACCGCATGCCGCGCAAGGAGGTCAAGTTCACCCGCCACAACATCTTCGAGCGGGACAAGAACACCTGCCAGTATTGCGGCAAGCACTTTGACCGAAAGGATTTGAATTTGGACCATGTCTTCCCGCGCGACCGTGGCGGGTCCATGACCTGGGAAAACATCGTCTGCTCCTGCATCCGCTGCAATACCCGCAAGGCCAACCGCACCCCGGACGAAGCCGGCATGAAACTCATCCGCAAGCCCGAGCGGCCACGGTGGCGGCCCTTCGCCCATCTCACTTTTGGGACGGAGCATCACGATAGCTGGAAGCACTTTGTCGATTTCGCTTACTGGAATGTGGAATTAGGAGAATAAGTCCTTCTTCGCCTCCCAAACCCCGCCGCATGGTTCCCATATATGAGAATTCTTCCCCCCACTTCTGGCGGCATCTCTCGGCGTAGCAGAAAATTCACGCGCGCAAAGCTTCTCATGGAGCCGATTTTGAGAAATACTTGGCGTGCTTGGGGATGTTCTCCCGAACTCACGGCATCGCAAATGCTATTCTCAATCGCGTAAACCCACTACTTACCCGCGCAGCCCGATGCCCACATTGATGGTCAAACACCCAGAAAAGGGGGAAATCAGTTTCAGACTCACGGACGATCGAGTGACGATCGGCCGGCGGGCGGATAACACCATTCAGATCAATCATGGGACCATCTCCGGTCACCACGCCGAACTGATCTCCACCAACGGCCATTACATCCTGCGCGATCTGGATTCGACCAATCACTGTTTCATCGATGGCTTCCAGGTCAGCGAGGCGGATTTGAATGAGCGCTGCCGCGTGATGCTTGGCACCATCGAGTGCGAATACATCCCCGACCCTGAGCCGGCGAAGCTGGTCGGCGGGGGCGCGTCCTCGAGCAACGGGACCGCGGAAACGCACAGCAACAACGGAGCCGAAGCCGATCTCCGGAAGATGGTGGGCGCGCTGCGCCACCAGAACGATGAGCTCATCCAGAAGGTCAACGATCAGCAAAAGCAGATCGACATTCTCGGCAGTGCCCGGCTGCTCACGCCTGCAACCGGCGCCGATTTGGAATCTCTGCGCGCCAAGGTGAAATCGCTCACCATCGAGCGCGATCAGCTCGCCAAGGAAAATCGCGGCCTGCTCGCCGAGGTGGATCGCCTCCGCGGCATCGTCGCCCTCACCGGCGACGCCGGCACCATGAAAGCCACGGTGCCCATCCCGCTCGGCACGCCTGCGGACGAACTGCCCACCGTGACGGTTTCCGCCAGCGGCGGCACCACCGTGGCCGCGCCTGTGGCCAAGGTCATCGATCCGCAGATGAACACTTTCACCGCGCTCGCCGGCCTGTGCTCGCGCATTCTCCCGGTCATCGAAGGCCTGCGGAAAGATCCGGGGGACAAGGCGGCGAAGGATGAACTGGCGGCCCTCTGCGGCCAGATGAATGAGCGCTCTTTGGAATTGACCGGCCATACCACCGCCCGTCTCGCGTCCGCGATTGATGCCCTGGTGCGCGATATCGGCCCGCGCCCGGTGCCGATGCCCACGCGCATTCTCGATACGATCGCCGAAGCCACGGATCTCCTCGGCCGCGCCCTCGCGCCGGAAATGTTGCCGCGCTGCGCCGGACTGGGCGCGCCCAACGTTTTGGTGGTGGACGACGACAAGGATTTGCTCGGGGCCATTCTCGCCTCGCTGGAGTCTGCCCGGCTGCACGCCGCCGGCTGCGGCACCGCGGAGGATGCAATGGCCAATGTGCACGCGAATCCGTGCGACCTCGTGTTGCTCGACATCGGCCTGCCCGGGACCAACGGTCTGAATCTTTGTAGTCAGATTCGCGCCCTGCCCAAGCACGAGCGCACGCCGGTGGTTTTCCTCACCGGCCACAACGATCCGCAGAATCGCGGCCAGGGCACCTTGAATGGCGGAACGGACTTCATCACCAAGCCGTTCAACATGTTTGATCTCACGCTCAAGGCGCACGTTTGGGCGGTAAGGAACCAGCTCGGCCTCGCTTAATCGTCGTTTCGCGCCGTTTTGGATTGTCCCGCCCACTTTTTCCCGATACATACCTCGCGGTCTAGCGCATGACGAAAGCCGCCATCCTCACCGGCACCGCAGCCATTTTAGTCGCCGGGTGCCATCCCTCACAGCACACCGCAACCTGGCGTGGCGTGACCAACGTACCCCATCCCGCACGGGAAGCCGGCGAACCAGACCGGGTCTTCTCTGCCGATTTGCACCGGACTCTGCTGGCCCATCACGTGCCGCACAAAGTGGTCACCGCGGAGTTTTCGTATCAGGACGATTTCCATCACATCACCTCCACGCACCGCACCGTCGTCGTCTACCGCGACGCATCCAAGAAGGGCGAAAGTTGGTGGCTCATGGACGAGCGGCTCAACGTGCCTTTCTGGCTGCCGAATGAACCGCTCGACCGGCAAATCACCTTCTACCTTGGCCGCGCCTCCAAGGTGATCAGCGTGAGCGATTTCACGGCGGACCAGTCCAAGATCATCCTGCCGCCGGATTCAGCCGCGCCGCGCCGCAGCGGCACGACGACCATCCAGCGCGCGGAACTTTACCCGGAGGAAAAGCCGGCCCCGAAGTCCGGCGGGAAGGGGAGCGCGCCGAAAGCGAAAGCAAAATCGCCTGCTCCTAAATCGAAGATCACGCCCGCGGCCAC
>FTCB01000643.1_pt1 | contig 22068 bp, 18 predicted proteins | sample 1639431 | NCBI WGS metagenome assembly FTCB01 (sample SAMEA3914864, study PRJEB12502) | metagenome | biome: forest; material: soil | place: USA | collected 2012-03-12 | depth 0.3 m
GACATCTTCATAGGTGTCCTGCCCCACATCGGCCACAAAGAGCCGGCCGGTAAGCGGATCGAAACTCATGCGCCACGGATTGCGATAGCCATTGGAATAAATTTCCGTGCGGATGGCCGTCTTGGGGAAAGTGAAACCGTTGTAGGTGGCATTGCCCGTGCCCTGCGCAAGCGCGACGAAGGGATTATCCGGCGGGATGCGGTAGCTGTTCGGCGTGATGGCGCTATCGCCCACGGTGGCCGTCGTGCTTTCGTCGTGCGGATTAGGCGCCAGCGAGCCGGGTTTGGAATCGACATCGAGACGCAGGATCGCGGCGAAGAAATTTTTGGCGATGCGCCGGCCATTGTCCGCGCCGTCGTGCTGCGGCCCGCCGTCCCCAACGGAAATATAGAGATAGCCGTCCGGGCCGAACGCCATGTCACCGCCGTTGTGGTTGTCGGCCACATCGCGCTGCGTGATCAACGGCGACTCCGTATTCGCATTGGCGCTCGTGGCGCTGTTGTAGTTGCCGGGCGTCCCGGTGGCCGTGAAACGCGCCACCCGCTGAAACGTCAGCCCGTCGGGGTTAGGGTTGGGGTTAAAGCTGAAAAACAAATAGAACTGGCCATTCTGATTGTAGTTCGGGTGAAAGGCCATCGAGAGCAGCCCGCACTCGCTACTCTGCGTGATGGGCCGGCCCTGGCCGCTGGTGTACGTTGCCAGATCCATGAACACCGACTTCGTCATGGTATCGAGGTTCACCATTTGGATGACACCGGCGCGCTCGAGCACGAAGAGCCGGTTGGTGACCCCGGGCGGAGAGGCCATGTCGATCGGACTGGTGAAAGTGAGAGTGCCGAGAGCGTTCTCGGAACTGAAGGTCGTGCTGGCGGGCAGCGTTGCCGGGAGGTTGATGTTGCCGGCGACCCGCGTGAGTTGAGCCGAAGCGTCCAGGCAAAGCGCTCCCAGCAGCGTCAGAGCTAGAGTGGAAGCACGCGTACGCATGGTGCAAATGCTAAGCATCTTTCGCACCGAGGCAAATGGACGTTTGTGACGAAGGTGAGGAAGGGAAGAGAGGAAACATTTCTCGGGACGGCCCTGGGAGCGCCGCCGTTCCGGCGGCTTCCAAAACCAAATCGCGAAGCGACACGCTTCTCCCCTTGGCACCAGGCTGCGGACCGAGGAGATTACCTAGGCCGCTTAGGAAAATTACGCGCAAAGAACGAACGGTCGCTTCGCGAGGAAGCCGCCGGAACGGCGGCGCTCCCAGGACCGTCCCGAGCAGTTGACACGCCGCTCTACTTCGTCGCTCGCGGGCGGTAGTACTCGACGTATCCCAGCATCATCTCGTCAAACGTCTGCGGCCCCCAGCGCACCGCCTTAGTGGCATCAGGGTTTGCGGGGTTGCCGGTGCTGTTATCAAAGACTGCGGTGGCCTGGATCACGCTGCCCGCGGGCAGGGTGTAGGGCTCGGCGTAGCGGTAGAGGAGTTGCCAGTTGAAATCATAACGCGGCACATCGAGCATCGTCTTCGTGGTGCCGTCGGGCAGGATGACGTCATAGCGCCACGCTTTTCCGCGCAAATGCATATGCGGGAGGAAAGCGAGCAGCTTCACGTCATTGGGCACGGGCAGACGCGCGGTCACTTCGTAGTTCGCCTCGTTCGGCGGAATGGAGAAGCGGCGATTGGCGATGCCGGCATTCAGCACCACGTTTTGTGGCGGTGTCTGGCAAAACTTCAGGCCCACGCGTACCTGATCCTGCGTCGCTTTGCCATTGGGCGTGTAGTGAATTTGGAAACGCAGCGTCGCGCCCGCGGGCACCGCTTTGCCAAAGCCTTCGGGATAGATCAGCTTGTTGTTGCCCGGCACGTAGATGGCGAAAAATCCGCCTTCCTCTTCGCCGCCCTCATTACGGATTTGCCCGCGCTGGAGAACCTGCCGCAGGGCGCCGAAGCGCGTCTTGTCGGCAAAAATGAGCACGTGATGCACCACGTCGCGCGCGGTGGGCAGCACCTCGATCGCCGAGACATATTTAGTCTCGGTGAAATTGGTCGGCACGCGAATCACTTGATACGGCATCGTTCCCGTCGCCGGCACGGAGACGGGCGAGGGGATTTGGAAAATGGCGTCGGGCTGGCCGATGCTCCATTCCTCCGCCGGCCACACGCGCGGCAGCGGCGCATCTTTTTCCTCACCGAGCGGACGCCCCGCTCCCAGCCAGGCGAGCAGGTCGGCGCGATCGCGCTCCGCGAGCGAGCGATCATTGGCCCACGGCGAATGCGTGGCCCCGGCCACCGACGCGGCGAACCACGGTGGCATGAGCCGCCGATCCACCATTTTGCGAATCATGCCCGCATGCTCCGTCACATCGTCGGGCGTGATGAGCGGAAAGGGCGCCACACCGCCGCTGCGATGGCACTCCTGGCAATTCTGCTGCAACAGCCGCGAGATGCGATTGTGGAAAGTCACGCTGCCCGCGGTCACCGGTTTGGCATCACCCAGATCCAGCGCGCAGCCCGGCGCCTCCGTGGCGGCAATGGCCGGCTCCCGTCCGGCGAGGATCGCATCGAGCGCCAGCGCCAGCAGCCGAGTGCGCGGCGCCTCCAGCGAATAACCAAGGCCGTATTGGTCATCGATGGCGCCGCGGTAGTGCAGCGTGCGGCGCGCATCGAGGACAAAGCAGTCCGTGCTCGCCGTGGCGCCGAACGTCTTGAGCAACGTCTTTTGCGGATCCCGCACACACACTGCCTTCACCCCTGCCGCATCCAGCGCCGCCCGCAGATCCGTGTCCGTCTTCGTCGTCTCCACGAGCAGGAACGTCACGCCCTTGGCGCCATATTCCTTCTCCATCGCCGCGAGCGTGGGAAAGTAACGCTTCCCCACGGGGCAACTGCTGCTCACACACGCAATCACCGTCGCCTTCCCTTTGGTGAAATCCGCGAGCTGGCACGCCTTTCCATCGAGCGTCGTGAGCGCCAGATCCGGCACCAGCGCTCCGAGCCCCGCCTCACCGTGCGGCAATTCCCGCGGCCCCTGCCGTGGCGACTCCACGGCCGCAGAGGGAGCTTCCGCTGTCTTCCCCGGTTCCCTCAGCGCCTCTGGAAATCGCTTCACCAGCAAAGCGCGCAGGTCCGCATGTGCCTCCCACCCTGCGCCAAACTCCGTCGCCGAGAGTGCGCCGTCGCCGTCCTGATCGAGCCGTGCCACCCACGGCGAACGGTTCACTTCCTCCGGCGCAATTTTTCCGTCTCCATTGCGGTCGAGCAGCCGGAAAATCCGCGCTGCCGGCGAAGCGTCCTCGCCTCGCGAAATCGAAAGCGAGGCGGCAACAGCAAGGCAAAGGACGAGAGGCAGTTTCATTCAGGCAAAAGACGCAGATGGCCGCGAGGGCGTTACATGAGACCCATAGCTTCTCCGGCAGCTTCGATCTCCGTTAAAAAATCGTAAATCATAAATCCTAAATCCTAGCTCTTTACACACCCCCCGGATCGCCGTATGTCCGCCGCCCCCTCGGAACGCCAATCCGAATCCAACATGCCAAAGCTCTTTATCCCAGGTCCCGTCCAAGTATCCGAGAAAACATTTCGCGCCTTCTGCCGTCCGATGATTGGCCATCGTTCCGGTGACTTCAAAAAACTCTACGGCGGCATCCAGCCCCGGCTGAAGGAACTCTTTGGGACCACGCAGCCCGTTTTTCTCAGCACGTCGAGCGCGTGGGGCGTGATGGAGGGCAGCATCCGCAACCTCGTGGGGAGCGGCAAAGTGCTGAACTGCATGTGCGGCGCGTTTTCCGACAAGTGGCTCGATGTCTCGAAAAAGTGCGGCAAGGAAGCCGTGCCGCTGCAAGTGGAGTGGGGCCAGCCCATCCGCGGCGAGCAGCTCCGCGCCGCGCTCAGCGCCGGCGGTTTTGACGCTGTGACGCTCATTCACAATGAAACGTCCACTGGCGTGATGAGCGACCTGCGCGAAATCTGCGCGGTGATGAAGGATTTCCCGGACACGCTGCTCATCGTGGACACCGTGTCGTCGTTCAGCGTGGTGCCGATCCCGATGGACGAGCTCGGCATCGACGTGCTGCTCACCGGCTCGCAAAAGGCGCTCGCCCTGCCGCCCGGCCTCGCGATCTTCAGCGCCAGCGCCAAGGCCATGGAACGCGCCGCGCAGGTGAAAGGCCGCGGTTACTATTTCGACTTCCTCGAGTTTGCCAAAAACCAGGCCGAGGACATGACGCCGAGCACGCCGAGCATCTCGCACATCTACGCGCTGGAATCGAAACTCGACGACATCTTCACCGAAGGCGTCGCCGCCCGCCACGCGCGCCACGCGGAGAATAACGCCATCGTGCACGAGTGGGTGCGCAAACACGGTTTCGATTTCTTCGCGCCGGAGGGCTTCCGGTCGAAGTCGCTCACCTGCATCGCGAACAACAAGAACGTCGACATCGCTGAACTCGCCAAGAAGGCGAAGGACAAGGGCTTCATCATCGACGGCGGCTACGGCAAGCTGAAGGGCAAGACCTTTCGCCTCTCCAACATGGGCGACGAGACTCCGGCGACGATGCGCGAGCTGCTTTCCGCGCTCGACGCCTGCCTCGCGTAAGGCAACGCGGAGCTGCCAGCGGCAGCTTGCAGACATTCGCTTCCGAATCGCAGAGCGCTCCCAACACGGAGCTCCGCAGCGGGTTGAACCTGCGTGTCTCCTCGCACCCTGATCCTTTGTGCGTTCGCTGCTCTCGGCAATTTTGCCCTCGGCGCGCTCGAGCCCGTCATCGTCAACACGCAGCGCATCCACCTCGGCACGCCCGGGCAGCCGGAGTGGGAATGGTTTGAAAACGACCCAGCGCGCGGCGGGCGTCTCGATCTGAAGTTTCAGGCGCGCCCCAACTCTGCCGAAGTCACACTGTTCGTGCGGCAGGAGGACGTGAAGCAGGAGTGGGGTGTCGAACTCAACGGGCGCCGCCTCGGCAAACTCTTTCTGATGGAGGCCGATCTCTTCTACAGCATCGCCATTCCCGCGGGCACGCTGCGCGATGGCGAGAATGTGCTCTCCTTTCTTCCGCCCCTCCTCGGAGGCGACGACATCGTGCTGCGCGAGACGGCCATCGATCCGCGGCCCCTCGCCGAAGCCATCGGCGAGGCCACGCTCAGCGTTCACGTGGAAGATCTCAAGCACGCCGGGCTGCCCGCCCGCATCACCATCGTGGACGCGCAGGGCACGCTCACGCCACTCATCGCCGCGCCGGGCGAGACACTCGCAGTACGGCCCGGCGTGGCCTACACCGGCAGTGGCCATGCGCGGCTGGGGCTGCGTGCGGGAAAGTATACCGTGTATGCCTCGCGCGGGTTTGAATACAGCGCCGCCTCCCAGCAAATCGAAGTGCATCCCGGGGACACGCGCGAGCTCACGCTGCAACTCAAGCACGAGGTGCCCACGCCCGGCTGGGTCGCGTGCGATGCGCACATTCACACGCTGACCCTGAGCGGGCACGGCGATTCCACGCTCGACGAACGCATGCTCACGCTCGCGGGGGAGGGCATCGAACTGCCGGTGGCCACCGAGCACAATCGGCATGCCGACTACTCGGAGGCTGCGCGGCGCATGGGCGTGGCTCAATGGTTCACGCCGGTCACGGGAAACGAAGTCACGACCAATGCCGGGCATTTCAACGTCTTCCCCGTGGAACCCAGCGCGCCTCCACCCGATGCGAAGCTCACCGATTGGCCCGCGCTGATGCAGGCCATGCGCGCTCTTCCGGGCGCGCGCGTCATCGTGCTTAATCACCCGCGCAGCATTCACAATAAGTTCGTTCCGTTTGCGCCGGAGAATTTCGACGCCGCGACCGGCGAAAACAAACGCGGTCTGGATTTCACGTTCGATGCGCTCGAAGTCCTCAACTCCGGCGCGCAACAGACGGACTATCGCCTCGTCTTCAACGATTGGTTCGCGCTGCTCAATCGCGGCAAACGCATCGTCGCGATGGGTGCAAGCGACTCGCACGATGTGAGCCGGTTCATCGTGGGCCAAAGCCGCACGTACCTCGCCGCGCGCGATGACGATCCGGGCCACCTCGATGCGGATGAAGCCTGCACCCATCTTCTCGCCGGACGCGCTATCGTGAGCATGGGCCTGCTGCCGGAACTCACGGTGGAAGATCGTTTCACCATCGGCGATCTGGCCACCGCGCTCCCCGAACAAATCCGCGTGCATACGCGGGTGCTGGGTCCATCGTGGGTGACGGCGACGAAACTGGAGCTTTTCGCCGATGGCACGCTCATCAAGGAAGCGGAGATTGCGCCGGAGAAAGGCGCTGCAGCCGGGGAAAAATTCGACGTCGTGTGGACTATTCCCAGGCCGGCGCGCGACACGTATTTGGTCGCGCTCGCCACGGGTCCGGCGGTCACGGCGCCTTTCTGGGCCATGACCCGGCCTTATCAGCCAAAATCGCCGAAGTGGACCGGTCATGCCATTGGACTCACGAATCCGGTATGGCTCGATGCCGATGGGGATGGCCGTTTTCTGGCGAAGTGAACGGAGGTCCGGTCTTGCAAGCCACACTTGCAGTTCAGGGGCTCGCCCTTTAGTTTTGGGAATATGGTGACCAATGCACCGCGCGAGACCGCGCGGATCGAATCCATTCAGGACCTCTATCTCCGCTGCTATGGCTGGATGATTCTGGGCCGCGCCCTCGAAGAGAAGCTGGCGAGTCTCTATCGCGGCGGATTTATCACGGGTGGGGTGTTTTTGGGGAAAGGGCAGGAGGCGCTCAGCGCGTCGCTGGGCATGGTGCTGCGCAAGGGTGACATCTACGCGCCGCTCATCCGCGACATGGCGGGGCGGCTGGCTTTTGGCGAGTCGGTGCTCGATGCGGCGCGCACCTATCTCGGATCGCGCCTGGGTCCGATGCGTGGGCGCGACGGCAACATTCACCGCGGGCAGCCGCGCATGGGCTACTACGCGATGATTTCGCACCTCGGCACGCTGGTGTCGACGGTGACCGGCGGGTTGTTCGCGCGGCGGGCACGGGGCGAGACCGATGTGGTGGGCGCCACCTGCGTGGGCGATGGCGCCACGTCCACGGGCAGTTTTCATGAGGGGCTGAATGTGGCCGCGGTGGAGAAACTGCCGCTCGTGGTGGTGGTGGCCAACAATCAATATGCCTACTCGACCCGGACCACGCGGCAGTATGCGTGCGAGGATTTGATTCAGCGGGCGGCGGGCTACGGCGTGAGGGGCCACAAGATCGACGGGACGGATCCGCGCGCATGCGTGGAGGTGGTCGGCGAGGCGGTGGAGCGGGCGCGCGCGGGCCAGGGTCCGCAGATGGTCGTGGCCGATTTGCTGCGGCTCGTGGGCCACGGCGAGCACGACGATTTCAACTACGTGAATCATGCGCTGAAAAACTCGCCGATCGGGCGCGACTGCATCCAGGTGGCGAAGCAGCAGATTCTCGAGCAAGGCTGGAGCACCGAAGCCGAATTGCGCAAGTCGGGCGAAAAGGCGCGCACGGAAGTGGAGGAGGCGTGTGCGGCGGCGAATCGCGAGCCGCGCCCCGATCCGAGTGAGGAAGACTGGTGTGCATTGAGCGCGCGGAATTTGGCGGAAGGAAGCTCGGAGTAGCCTTGCCAGCTTTGGCGGCGTGTTCTTGAATCGGCGGCGATGAAAACTCCCGCCTTGCTTCTCTCCCTTACGGCCCTCGCTGCCTTCGCCTCTGCTGCTCCCGTGCCGATTTTCGACGGGAAGACTTTCGACGGATGGGAAGGGGATACGGCCAAGACCTGGCGCATTGAGGACGGTTGTTTTGTCGGCGGCTCGCTGGAGGAGAAAGTGCCGCGCAACGAGTTTCTCGCGACGAAGAAGCGGTATCGTGATTTCGAGCTGACGGTGAAATTCAAGCTGGTGGGCACGGAAGGGTTCGTGAACTCGGGGGTGCAGTTTCGCAGCGTGCGCATCGACAAGCCGGCCAATGAAATGAGTGGCTACCAGGCGGACATCGGCGAACCGGAATGGTGGGGCTGCCTTTACGACGAATCGCGCCGCAACAAGGTCATCGCCAAGTCGGACATGACCAAAGTCGCGCCGGTGCTGAAGAAGGGCGACTGGAACGAATACAAGATCCGCTGCGAAGGGCCGCGCATTCAGCTTTGGCTCAATGGCGTGCAGACGGTGGATTATACGGAAACGGATCCGGAAATCGCGAAGCAGGATGGGTTTGTGGCGATCCAGATTCACGGTGGGGCGAAGGCGGAGGTACGGTTTAAGGATATGGTGATTGAGGAGCTCGGAAAGTAGGGCCGGAGCGTCATCGAAAAGATGAGCGGTTAGCCCGCCCGCAATCCCTTCCGAAAGCGGCGTGGCGCTTCGCTTCCCGCCGCAGTCCAAGGGCCTTACGGCTGGGCGGAGAACTTCAGGAGTTGTTCGCTGCAGTGCAGGGACCAGATGATCACCTCTCCGTCGGCGGCGCCGCTGGCGATGAGGCCGCCGACGGGGTCGGTGGCTACCGAGAGGATGGCGTCGTGGTGGCCGGGGAGTTCAAGCCATGGGGTGCGGTCGTTTTCCTGGTAAAGCCGCAGGACGCCGTCGGCGCCGCCGATGGCCATGCCGAAGGGGCCGGGGACGATTTGGCGGACGTCGCTGGAGGTGTCGGCGAGATCGCCGTGCTTTTGCGCGGATTCGGCGTTCCACACGTGCGCGGAGCCGCCACGGGCGATGGAGACGATGCGGTTGCCGTCGGGCCAGAAGGCGGCGCAGAGCAGGGGGGCATTGTGCTCGTCGTAGGTGGATTCGATGTCCCACTTGCTGGTGCCGATGACGCGGGCGGTGCGGTCGCGGCTGGCGGTGACGAGGTGCTTGCCGCTGGGCGAAAAGGCGACGGTCTGGATCCAGTCGGCGTGATGCCGGAGGATTTTGCGCTGGGCGCCATCGAGGACGCGAAAGACGCGCAGGGTGCGATCGCCGCAGCCGGCGACGAGCGTGGAGCCTTTGGGATGGAAGGCGACGCAGAGCGCCATTTCGGGGAGGTCGCAGAGGAGCGTCACGCGGTAGTCCGAGGTGGTGTCGACGATGGCCACGGTGCCCCATTGGCCGGGAGTGCCGCCGGCCACGGCGAGGGCTTCGCCGTGCCAGGCGAGCGAGGCGATGCGCTCGGGCATTCCGCCGATGCGGCGCAGCAGGGCACCGGACGCGGCGTCCCAAATGAGCACCTCGTGGTAGCCGCTGGTGGCGAGGCGTTTTGCGGTGCCATCGAAGGCGAGGGCGGTCACTGGCAGAGGACGCGGGTAGTGAGGGGGCGCGGGCTGCAAGTGCCGCTGGCGGGCGAGTTCGGCGAGCGTCTGGCTGTCGCGGTCGGCATCGCTCACGGCGCCGGCGGCGATCCAGCGTTCGATGAGCGCGATTTCCTCGGCGGGAAGGGCGTCGGCCTTTTGGGGCATGCGGTCGTCTTTGTCGGTGGTGGCGAGGAGTTCGAAGAGGTGGGATTCGCGGGGTTTGCCGGGGACGAGCGGGGCGTCGCCGGAATCGCCGGGGGTGCGGAGGAGTTTGACGGTGTCGAGCCGGTAGCCGCCTTTTGGGTTGTCCTCACTGTGGCAGGTGGAGCAGCGGCGCTGGAGGAGTGGGGCGATGTCCCGGCGAAAGCTGACCGTCTCTTCGCCGCGGGCGAGCGTGGCGAGGAGCAGGACGAGCATGAGGAGGCGGCAGGGCATTGGTATGGTGACCGCGGGGTGGTTTCGGGCTTTGAAAGGATGTGAAATTGGGGGTTTTGGAGGGGGTTGGGTTTTCAGGGGTACAGACCGCCTTTTGCCGCCTTTTTTTCATTTTTTTGGGTGGCGAAATGGGAGGGGAAGATGGTGTCGTTTTTGGGGCGATCCATCGAATGAACGGTCCCGTGAGGTGATACTTTCCTCATGTCCTCGACGGTTGAGAGTATCGCCTATGGCGAGGGGGATTGGAAGCAGGAAGAGACAGTGGCCAGAAAGGTGTCCCCAGTGTACCAGGGAGTGTCTGGTAGAGGAGACTTCGCCCGATGGAAATTCGGCCACACCCCACGCGGCAAGCCGCGCCGGGCCACAGAGCGGTGCTAAAGCACCGCACTCCAGACTGCCGCTCGCCTTTCCGGCACTGGAATTATCTCGGGCGGTAGTCGGTGAAGCCGGCGAGTTCGCCGAAGGTGAAGCCGCGGTCTTCGAAGTTTTTGAAGGCGTTGTAGCTGGGGGCGCCGGGGGAGAGGAGGACGACGCCGCCGGGCGGGGTGAGCTGGGTGGCGATTTTTACGGCTTCGGCGAGGCCGTTGGCAAAACGCAGTTGTGGGGGGAAAGGGCTGACGGCGGTTTGCTCGGTCAGCAGGCGGAACAGGACGTGGCCGGTGTCGGGGACGGCGATGATGGTTTGGGGGGCGGCGGCGAGGAGGAGTTCGGCGAATTTGGCCTGATCGAGGCCCCGATCATAGCCGCCGACGATGATGGTCACCGGGCGGCGGCCGATGGCTTTGACGGCGGCGGCGGCGGCTTGCGGGATGGTGGCGATGCTGTCGTCGACGAAGAGGAGGCCGTTGCGTTCGCCGACGATGGTGAGGCGGTGGGGGAGCGGCTTGAATGTTTTCAGGCCGGCGAGGGCTTTTGGAATGGCGGCTCCGAAGGCCTCCACGGCGGCGAGGGCGGCGCAGACGTTGATGAGGTTGTGGTCGCCGAGCAGGGGGATGCCGGCCCGGGGTACGAGGCAGGTGTCGCCGCGGTAGATGTCGCCGGCGCGGACGTGGTAGCCCGTGGGGTCGTTGAAATAGCGGATGCGCGCGGGAGAGGATACGTGCTGGCGGGTGTTGGGGTCGGCCTGGTTCAGGACGGCGATGGGGGGATTCGGCTGGTCCAGGCGCAGGATGCGGGATTTGTCGCGGAAGTAGTTCGCTTCGCCGCGATGCCAGTCGAGGTGCTCGGGGAAAAGATTCAGCAGGACGCTGACCTCCGGCGAGCCCGCGAAATCCTGCAATTGGTAGCTGGAGAGCTCGACGACGTGCGCCTCCACGGGGCGCGGATGCAGGAGCAGATCGATGAGCGGGACGCCGATGTTTCCGGCGGCCACGGTCTGGTAGCCGGCGGAGGCGAGAAGATGCGCGGTGACACTGCTCGTAGTGCTTTTGCCCTTGGAGCCGGTGATGCAGATGGTGCGCGCGGTGGGATTTTCGGCGAACCAGATGTTGGTGCCGGAGGTGAAAATGACGCCGGCGGCTTTGGCGGCGGTGATTTCATCGCGATAGGCGCTGACGCCGGGAGATTTGATCACCACGTCGAAATGGCGCAGGCGCTCCAGCGTGACGGGACCGGCGTGGCGATCCACCTCCGCGCCTTCGAGGCCCCGGGCGTCGAGCGCGGCGAGGCTGGCGGGATCCTCGGCGAGGATATCCAGGTGCTGTCCCGGCAGGCGCGCTTGCAGCAGCCGGGCGATGGCCAGGCCTTCTTTTCCGGCGCCCCAGATGCCGAGGCGTTTTCCAGCGAGGTCGGCGATTTTCATGCGCCGAGAGAAGCGATGGCGCGCTGGAGGACGGGCACCAGTTCGACGGGCACGGCGTGTTCGCCATTCCACGCGTGCAGGAGCGTGCGCGACTGGTCCACGCTCGGAAGCACGTCGGCGCGATAGTGGAGCATGTGGTGAATCAGCGCGGGCTGAGGATCGGCGCCGAGGCGGTCGGCGGCGAGCACGAGCGCGGCTCGGACCTCGTCGACGGTGCCGACGCACTCGAACGGTTTGGTCTCCGTGAGCCCGGTGAGATCTTTCAGCAAGGGTAGCAGGCTCAGATGTGTCAGCGGGTTGGTGCCAAAGACGAGTTCCACCGAATCGGGGGCGAGGAAGGGCGAGAGCATGGCGGCGACGAAGACGCATTTGGCGCAGTGGCCGCACCACTCGCCGGTCTTGGAACCGACGTTGCAGCTCCGGAAATCGGGAAAGTATTTGGGGTGACGGCAGAGCAGGCCGCTGATTTGCAGCTCGTTTAGCGGGCGCAGGAGGCTGAAGTAATGGATATCCGGCGTGAGCCAGCTCCGCACGTAGTGCTGGAAGTCGCTCTCGAACTCGAACGTCTTGGAATATTGGTGGTTCACCGGCAGGCCGGGGACGGTGCTTTCGTTGGCGCTGCTTTCATTCGAGAGCGCGATGCGGGTGCTGCCTTGCAGCGCGGCGACGAGGACGGAGACGAAGGCGAGCATCGCGGAAAACGGCGTGTGACCATTGAGATAGCCGCGGGCATTCAGCGCGAGTAACTCGGGGTGGATGGTGCGCTTCACGCGCGTCATCTGCTCGGGGCCGTAACCAGCCGTGGCGGCGCAGCGCAGGCTGGCGGTGGAGGCGTTGATGAAGAGGAGATGATTCGTCGCGCGTGAGCCGGCGAGGAGTTCGAGCGACACGACGGAGTCTTTGCCACCGCCGATGGGGATGAGGGTGCGCGATGATTTTTCGCGGGCGGCCGCGACCGGGCCGGTGGGCGCGTGCTCCGGCGCTTCCAGGTGCATGAAGTCGTCGGTGGAAACCTGAATGCCGTTGGTGTAGAAAAATTCGCCGAGGCCGAGGTAGTAGAGTTTTCGCCACCAGGCAATTTCCTGCGGGCGCAACGGGCCGGCCTCGATGATGACGTGCGGCGGGCAGGCGGCTTTCCAGTAGCTGACGAGTTCCACCATCCCGATGCAGAAAATCAGGCGCTGCACGAGGGGACTGTTGGGATCGGTGGCCCAGCCCGTGGCGGGCTTGGGGATGAAATGTGTGGGGGCGAACCGGACGTCGCCCATGCGGAAGGTGAATTCGAGATTCAGGCCGTCGGGCGTTTCGATGCACGACGCCTTCTCGTAGTGGAAGGCGGGGTGGGCGAGACGGAGTTCGGTGAAGCGATCGGCCATGTGGTAACTAAAGTAGAAGCTGTCGATGAGGGGAGGATTACTCTTCTCTTCTGCTTGGCATCGGTTTGACCATTGGCTCCGAGGAGAGCGTCCCTCCCACCGCACGCAGCAAGCTGCGCCGGGCCACAGAGCGGTGGCAAGCCACCGCACTCCAGATAGCGCCTCGCGCGATGGTCATCAACTCTTGATCGTTTCCTGCCAGAAGAAGGTGATGGGCTTTTCCACGTCGGGGTGGAGGCTGGCGTGGACGGGGCAGGTGTGGGCGGTGCGCTCGAGGGTGGCGGCGTGCTCGTGCGTGGAGGGGATGGGCATGTGGATTTCCGTGGTGATACGGGCGATGCGGCGCACGGGAGCCTGCGTCATTTCCTTGCGCACAGTGATGCGCATGCCGCGTAGATCCAGCTCGCGGCGCTCGGCGAAAATGCCCATCACGGTGGCCATGCAGGTGCCGAGGGCGGTGGCGACGAGATCGGTGGGGGAGAAGGATTCGCCTTTACCGTGGTTGTCGGCGGGGGCGTCGGTAATAATGGTGTTCTGGCTCGGGCCGTGCGTGGCGCGGCAGCGGAGCTGACCCTCGTACACGGCGCTGATTTCAACGAAATGCGTGCTCATGCGCCACGCTTACGCCGCGAAGGCACAGGCCGCCAGCAGCATCTTCATGACACCCGGGCGCACGAGATCCATGTAGCCGGCGGAGTCGCGCTTCCAGCGGGCGCACATGTTGGCGAAATGATTCGGGGGAAGCGGATCGGAGCGCGGGGTCTCGGGCTCGGCAGGGAGCTCCAGCGTCACGATTTTTGGCTGGCTGCCGTCCCGATAGTGCAAGGCAAAGCCGCACCAGGCGCCCAGCGAGCCGGGGAAGGCCGGCTTCGTGGAGAGCACCGCGCGGTAGGGCGATTTTTCCTCGGGCGAAAGGCTCTGCCACATGGCATCGAGCAGGCCGCGCGAGTGCTCGCCATCGGCGTCGATTTCGGCGAGCGCCCAATGGAGCGTGACGATCTTGGCCGGCTGAAAGGTGAGGATGACGTCGTGCAGCGCCTGGTTTTCCGGCTCGGACCACGGGAAGGGACCGGGCGGCTCTTCGCTATCGGGGCTCCAGGACGTTTCACAATTGCGGTTCAGATCCACGCCGCGCGAGTTGTAGCGGGTGGAGAGGCGGAGGCCGTCGGGATTGAGCAGCGGGATGGCGAGGATGGGGCCGGGCGCATCCGGTCCCGAGGGCATGGATTCCGCGAATTCCTTGACCAATTCATGGCTGGCGGGCTCGTCACCGTGCACCCCGCCGAGGATAAAGGTTATCCTACGCGGCGGTTCCTTGGTGGGGGGAAAGTTCGCGTAGGCCATGATGCCCCGGCCTTCTCGTGACCGGCCCACCATGAAGCGAACAACGCTGGTCGTGGCCATATATGTTCGCGCTGGCTAGCAGAATCGCCGGGGTGTGGCTAGAGTGCAAATTTAAGCGGTTTGGAAGGGGATGACACTTGGGCGCTGCTCGGCAGGGGCTATAGGCCGAATAGGCCCTATAGGCCTTATGCCAGGCAGGCGTCGAGTTCGCGGCGGATTTTGGATTCGTTGAGATCCTTGCCGATGAAGACGAGCTGGCTTTCGCGCTTCTCGCCTTTTTCCCAGAGGCGATCCCAGAGGAGGGTGAAGCGGTTGTTCACGCCGTGGAAGATGGCGCGGCGCGGGTTGCCGGCGATATTTAGAAAACCTTTGCTGCGGTAGATCTGTTCCTTCTCCGACATCTGCGCGACGAAGTGCTCCAGCTTTTCGATGATGAAGGGTTTCTCGTAGGTGTAGGCGAAAGAATTGATATCGTGGTGATGCCGGTTGCGCATCTCGTCCAGAAACGCGGGATCGACGGCGAGCTTCGTGTCGAGGTCGAAGGCACTCATATCCAGCAGCTCCTTGATGTTCGCCTGCGACTGGTTGGTGCGGACGATCTGGCACTGGGGATTCAGGCCGCGGATGATGCCCTCGACTTTCTTGAGCTGTGTCTCGTCGACGAGGTCCGTTTTGTTCAGCAGGACGAAGTCGGCCATGGTGATCTGCTCGCGCGCGGTCTGCTGGGCCTTCATCTGTTTTTCGATCTGCTCGGCGTCGACCACGGTGATGATGGAATCGAGCATCACGTGCTGCTGGAGCTGCGGGATATTCAGGAAGGTCTGGGCGACCGGCTGCGGATCGGCGGCGCCGGTGGTCTCGATGAGCAGGTAATCAAAGCCGCCGCGCTTCAGCAGCTTTTGGACGCCGGTGACGAGATCCTTGCGGACGGAGCAGCAGAGGCAGCCGTTATTCAGCTCGAGGATGTCGTCCTGCGTCTTTTCCACGAGGGCGCCATCGACACCGATTTTGCCCATCTCGTTGACGATGACGGCGAACTTGTAGCCGTGTTGTTGCTTCAGAATATAATTCAAAAGCGTCGTCTTCCCCGCGCCGAGGAAGCCGGTGAGAATGGTAACAGGGATGCGTTTCTGGCTCATGGCTGGACTCTGGTTCCGATTCGAAAAGAAAACTGGCGGCTAGGAGGTTCACTCCAAGCCGCCAGTGTGCAAAGGGATTTCCGGTAAAATTTACTTCTTCTTCCGGAGCATCGGGAGACCCGTGCGCTCGTTCTCGATGACTTCCATGTTGGCAGGCAGCGCGTCGAGCGAGCCAGCTTTCGCTTCACCGGCGAAATAGTAGAGCGTCACTTCCTGGCCACCCTTGAGCTTTTGGAGGCGGCTGTGCAGGTAGTAGGTCTTCTTGGATTTCTTGGATACAACGGAGAATGCCATGATCGTATTAAGGTGTGGGTGTGGTGATGGTGGTTTCTGAAGGTTACAGAGACTTTACGCTACGATGCCAGCCTTTTTCAGCGTGGCATACGCACCGTTCTTATTCAGCGTTTTCAGTGCCCGCGCGGTCAATTTCACGGTCACGAACTTCTTCAGTTCCGGCACCCAAACCCGCTTGGTGCGCAGGTTTGGCAGGAATTGACGAGGAGTCATCGCAGTCACGTGCTGACCGATACCGCCTTTTTTCTTGGCGAGACCACGGCGATGAATCTTATGGCCGCGCAGCGGCTTGGCTCCAGTAATGTCACAGACTCGGCTCATAAATTGATTTGGTGAAAAGGGCGCGGAAACTGGCGGGATGCAGGCCTTTGGTCAAGGGGAAATCTCGGATAGTTTTTTGGCGCCCCTAAAGATTCTCTGGCTCTTGAGGGCCCTTGAAGCCCCTCGATTCGTCTCCGAGGCTACTTTGCCGCCTTCAGGCGGTCGATTAAATAATCCTGCACCTCCGGGTGTTTTACTCCTGGCGCCTTGGGGTAGACCAGCTCGCAGGGCACGCCGATGCTTTGGCAGTGCTCCTGGAGCTTGACGCCGAAATTGGCGGTGTGGGTGGGGTCTTTCTCCGGTTTTCCCATGGCCGGGGGCGTGCGGAAAAAGAGGTAAATCGGCGGGTCATCGGGGGTTACGAGGGCGTAGGGGGAATATTCGTTAATCCAGGGAAGAATCTTTTCCCGCTGCTCCAGGAAGGCCTCGAAATCCTGGACGTCCTTGCCATCGACCTTCTTGAAGATGCCAAAGGCGTGGCTGCCGTATTTGCTGTTGGGGGTCCATTCCTTCATCTGCTGAGGGTCCAAAGAGGTCTGGGCATTGGTGACGGCGGCACACCACAGGCGGGTGGATTCGTGGGCGATGGGGTCGGCGCTCTTGGCGTCGGCGAGGTCGGGGTGAAAAGCGAGCCAGAGGCTGGTGCAGGCGCCGGCCGAGCCGCCGGAAGCGCCGATGCGCTCTTTGTCGATATTCCATTCGGCGGCTTTGCTGCGGACGAATTGGAGCGCGCGGGCGGCGTCGGAGAGCGGACCTTTGACGGGCGGCTCCACTTTGTCGGCGATGGCCTCGGGGATGAAGCGGTATTCGACGGAGACGACGGAGATGCCGGCTTTCAGCATGGCCGGGAGCAGGGGCGCGAGGCCGGAGCTGCGGTTGCCGGCCTGCCAGCCGCCGCCGTGGATGAAAAAGAGGAGGGGCGTGGGTTTGTCCGACTCGGCTTTCCAAAAGTGGAGGACTTGTTTGGGGTGCGGGCCGTAGGCGACGTCGGCTTTGGTGGGGGTGGGGAGGACGGGCTCAGCGGGCTTGGTCGCGGGGGCTGCGGGTTTGGGATCGGCTGGGGGTGTGGCGGGAGAATCGGCGGCGAAGACGAGGGAGGGGGCGAGCAGGAGGGTGGTGAGGGTGGTGCGGTTCATTGGTTGAATGGAGAACCTTCGAGCGGAGGAAAGTCGAGGCGGGCTTTTTCAGAGGTGCGGCCAACCGCGGCGCGTCATGCCGCGCCCTGCCACAGAGCGGCGTCATGCCGCCGCAGTCCAGAAGAGCGGCTCGCTATTTTTGGGCGGCTTTCGCGGGCTGATTCCAGACGGTTTCGAGGAGGGCGAACATGTCGGGATCCTGGGTTTTCAGCTCTTCGCGGGTGAAGGGGTAGAAGTCGTTTTGGCCGAAGAAGGCTTCGGTGCATTCGGCGAAGTATTCCTTGGCGTTGGTCAGGGCGTAGGCGCGATCGGTGGTGATGCGGCCTTTCGCGTCGCGGCGCTGCACGCGATCGTATTTGCCGGAGGCTTTCGCTTTTTCGTAGGCGGCCTCGATGCGCGGATCGTCGAAGCCGAGGACGCGATCGTGGTAGGAGTGCGCGAGTTCGTGCAGGGCGAACATGGGCATGCGGTGGGTTTCGGCTTCGAAGATGCGGACGTTCGTGAATTCCACGCCCTTGGCCATCACGGGATCGCGATCGTGGGCGCGGAGCCAGCCGGCATCGGGGTGATATTCGGCGCGGGGCTGGATGCCGGCGTACTCGGGTGAGATCCAGAGCGGGACTTTTTGCAGTTCAGCGACGGCGGCTTTTGGGACCACGCGGACGATCTCGGCGAGCTGGGCTTTCAGGAGCTCGAGTGCGCGATCCGCGGCAGCGTGATCTTTTTCGAAAAGCACTTCGTTGACGGCGACCTTCCAGCCTTCGAGTTCCATCGTCTTTCGCTGGATCGGTGTGGCGCCGGCTCCGGCCTTGGGGGCGGGCTTCGCTTCCGGTTCTTCGCCGGGAATGGTGGGTGGGGTCCATGGCGGCGGAGTCCATTCGCCGGATTTGGGATTCGGGACCGTGAGCGGCGTTTTGTCGCCGAATTCCGCGGCCTCTTTTTCGAGCAACGCGAGCAGGGAAGCCACGCGTTCGGCTTGCTCGGGTTGGTCGGCGAGGCTGTTAATTTCGCCGGGATCGGCGACGAGATCAAAAAGCTGCGTGCGATTGATGAGGGGGTAGCGGATGAGCTTCCAGCGTTCGTCGCGGATGGCGCGCTGGAGGTGGCGATAGGCGAAGAAGAGATGCGGGCGCGCGGCTTTGGTGGGGTCGGCAAGGACGGCGGAAAGGTCCTGCCCTTCGCTCGCCGGTGGTGCCGTGACGCTGCAGAGTTTGCCGAGCGTGGGCAGGACGTCGAAGAGGAAGCACATCGCGTCGGTGGTTTGGCCCGGCGCGATGCCGGGGCCTTTGAGGATCAGCGGCACGTGCACGGATTCGTCGTAGAGATTTTGTTTTCCGATGAGGCCGTGGCTGCCGCGCGAGACGCCGGAATCAGCGGCGAAAACGACGATGGTGTTTTTCGCGTAGGGCGAGGCCTCGAGGGCGTCGAGCACGCGGCCAACCAGCGAATCGAGATAGGAAATGTAGCGGTAGTAGTCGGCCAACATTTGCCGCACGGCCTCGGGCGTGCGGGGCCACGGGAGCAGGCGCTCGTCGCGACCGGCCATCTCGCCTTCGTCGAAGGGGTGCTTGGGCAGATAGTTGGCGGGCAGCGGGATTTTCGCGGGGTCGTACTGGATGGCGAAATCGGGCGGCACGATGTGCGGGTCGTGCGGGGCGTCGAAGGGGACGTAGCAAAAGAAGGGCTGGTCGTGTTTATCCTGGAGGAAGCGCACGGCTTCGTCGGCGAACATTTCGCAGGCATGCTTGGGCGCGAGTTTGGCCTCGGTGAGCTTGCCATTTTCCATGTCGCTCAACTTGGCCTTCATTGGATTGGTCATCCCCTGAGGCAGGATGGCGCGAGCCTGCTGGAAACTGAGCGGGATGGAGGGCGGGCCGTTGTGCCACTTGCCCGTCATGAACGTGGTGTAGCCTGCTTTGCCGAAAGCGGCAGGCCAGGTTTCGTCGCGCTGCAGTTTTTCGTCGATGCGGAAAAGCGACTTGCCCGAGAGCAGCATGGCGCGCGAGGGGACGCAGGTGGCGCCTTGCAAGCCGCCTTGCATGTAGGCGCGGCGGAAGGACACGCCGTCGCGCACAAGGCGATCGAGGTTAGGCGTCTTGATGTTCGGGTTGCCGAGGGCGGCGATGGTGTCGGCGCGCTGGTCGTCGGCGAAAAGGATGAGGACGTTGAGCCGATCGGCGGCGTGGGTGGGAAGGGAGGCGAGCAGCAGCAACAGCGCCGCCCAGAAGTGTCGGTTCATACAGTCTAATCTCTTAATTCTATTTTTTCACGCGCGCGGCTTCCATGAGGCCGAGCATGCCCCCGAGATTGACCAGCCAGCTCGTGCCCTCCTGCTTTTTCAGCGCGGCCAGCACGAGCCGGGCGTATTGCTCGGGCTTCGCAAGGCGCACGGAGATGGCTTCCTTGAGCGTGTCTTTCAGCGACTCGCACATGCTGCGGAAGACCCAGTTCCATGGGGTGGGGCTTTGCGAAAGGAGCTCGCGCAGCGCGCGGTGCGGAAGATCTTCCATGGGGATGGGCTCGCGGAAGAGGAAGCCGGTCGGCGCTTCCTCGGGCGTGTGCCAGATGGCGTTTAGCCGCGCGGCTTCGCCCTGCGGATCGAGCGCGCAGATTTGTTCGGCGAGCCCGTCAACGGCGCGGGCGATGGGCACCACGGTGCCGTCGTAGGCGCCGCCATGCGGTTCGTAGAGCGAGGGCATGCAATTGAAATCCGCCGCGGCCATCAAGGCCGAGAAGAATTTTAAAAAGCCGTCGAGGCACACGACGTTGTCCGGGAAATCCAGCGCGAGTTGTTCCATGCGCTGGAGCCGCGCGGGGCTGCCGGAATCGCCGTGCACCGTGCTGAAAATCACGAGGATGGGGGCGTTTTCATTTTCGCGCAGCAGCCAGCGGACGGCTTCCACGAGGACGTCGTGTTGTTTTTGCGAAACGCGCCGGCCCATGCTGACGACGATCGCCTTGCCCTTCGCCTTCGCTTTGATTTCGTCGGGCATCTCCGCGAGCGCTTTGGTTTTGCGCGCGAGCAATTGTTTCAGGCCTTCCGAGGGATCGGTTTCCAGCAGCTTGCGCAGCTCGATGAGCTTGGGATCGAGCGGGGCGAAGGCGGCGTTGTTGATACCGACGACGCGGGGCAGGAATTCGCGGAGGTGGTCGGCCATCACGTCGCGCAGCAGCGGCTCGCGCCGCAGGCCGAAGGCGAAGCCGCGATTCACGGTGGTGACGACGTCGGCGGCGTCGATGCCGAGTTCCAGGGCGGTGACGTAGCCGTGGTGGCGGGAGCTCGTTTTGTTGAAGATCCGGAAGAGTTCGCCAAAGCGCCACGCTTGCACGGCGAGGCATTCGTCGAACGTGTTGTGCAAGGTCAAGGCCACCTGGTGGCGCGGCTTCACCAGCAGCAGAGCAGGGACGGTTTCCCAGTCGGCGGCCCAGACGAATTGCTGCGGATTTCCGATGTCGCGGAGCAGCGCATCCACGGCGACGCCGAAGATGAGGGCGTCCAGGCGCAGCGTGGCGGCGGAGTCGTTGTCGGGGGCTTCGGCGGGCGTGTCGTAGGGCGTTTCGACGCCGCGAAAGCGGCCGGGGACGCTGAGGAAAATGATGGGTGCGAATTCATCGGTGGAGACGAACACCTCGCACAGGTAGTCGCCGGCTTGGAAGGACCAGCCCACGGCTTTGACTTTGCCGTTGGCGATGGGGTCGTCGGCGGGACTCTTGCGTTTCAGCACCGGGCACCAGGGGGCGATGACCACGCCGTTCGCGAAATTGCGGCGCTCCTGTTTGTTTACCGCGGTGATACCGGTGCAGGGGGTGAATTCCGTTTCGTAGCGCAGCATAAAGAACTGCGCGGTCCGGAGCCGGCGGCGCAGTGGATCGGCGGTAAGGGCAGTGGACATGTTGGGACGTCGGTGCGGTATTTGTAAAAGCTCTCTGCTCCTCCTGCCAAGGTCCGAAGGGCAGTTTGTGGAAGCGGCCTCCTGCCGCTTAGGAGGCGGGCAGGCGCTTGGATGGCGCTTCCACTAGCGAGTTTCGCGCCACCACCCACTCGGTGACGGGTTGGCCGCCGATGAGGTGTTCCTGCAGGATGCGCTCGAAACGTTTTTCGGTCATTTCACCGTACCAAACGCCTTCGGGGTAGACGACGATCCAGGGGCCGCCGGTGCAGATGCGGAAGCACTCGGCTTTGGTGCGCATGGCTTTTACGCCGGTTTGCTTGATGCGCTTCTTCACGATTTCCCACAGCTCTTCGGCTTCTTTGCGGGTGCAGCAATCGGGGCCCATGCACAGGAAGAGGTGGCGTTCCGCTGTGGCAATGGCGGCTTTTTCCAGTCCGGCTTCGAGCTTTTCGTCCATGAGGGGAACGAACATTGGGATGCGCTGCCGCACAAGACCGTAGAAAGTGGAACGGGTTTTCAACCCGTGGCGAGCGGACGGATTAGTGGACACACGCCAAGCCTCTCGACAGCCCCCGCCACGGGTTGAAAACCCGTTCCACTTTCGGGCCGTTCTATTTTCGGACGAGGAGGCGGCAGAGTTCGCGGTTTTCGCGGCCGGGGTAGGTGGCGGGGGCGGGCCATTCGGCGAGGAGATCGAAGTCGGCGGCGAACAGCGTGTTTAATTCTTCCACGCTGACGCCGAAGGGCGGGCCGCTTTCGCCGGGGTCCAGGTCGGGGTTGAGGAAAAAGATGGCCAGCAGGTGGCCGCCGGGACGCAGGGCGGTGGCGACGGAGCGTTCGTAGTCCTGGCGGCGCTCCAGCGGGATGGCGCAGAAGCAGGTGTGCTCGACGACCCAGTCGAACGCGCCGTGCAGGGTTTTTTTCAGCGCGAAGAAATCGCCGAGCACGTAGCGCTCGCCGCCGATCTCCGGGTGCGCTTTGGCGGTGGCGATGGCGGCAGAGGCGATGTCGAGCCCGACGACTTCGTCGGCCGTCGCGGCGACGGCGCGGACGTCGTGGCCGGTGCCGCAGCCGGGGACCAACAC
>FTCB01000165.1_pt1 | contig 21972 bp, 17 predicted proteins | sample 1639431 | NCBI WGS metagenome assembly FTCB01 (sample SAMEA3914864, study PRJEB12502) | metagenome | biome: forest; material: soil | place: USA | collected 2012-03-12 | depth 0.3 m
ACCGGGAGGTGTGCCTGAAACACCGAAACAACCGCCGTGAAAACGTCCTGCGGGTGTGACCCAGCGCTAGATGCGCGAGGGTGACAGCGGTGTTTGTTCTTTTTGTCAAAAATACAGCGGCGCGGGTGCGCTCGAGATGCCACCCGCGCCGCTCATCCCTTTCTTTGCGGTCATCGTCCAAAAGCAGGATGCCTGTATGCCAAGCAGGCGATGCCGGTGCGAATCCGGCTGTCCGCACCATTTTTACCATCGGCGAGATCTCTTACAGCTCGCCTCTTTTCACACGGCGGCACCAGATTGTGCAGCGAAGCCTCCAAAACTTTGCGTGTTTGGGGCAGCACCGAGCTGCCGTGCCACTTTCTAAAATACGGAGGAGCCAGTTTGGACGGCAGCGTCCTCATCAGGCGCCGATGAGCGGGTTCGATTGCCAGGCGCCTCCGCGCCTGCCCTACGGGCTGCCCCGCATGCGCGGGACAGGCGATGTCGTTCCGCTCCATTCCCGCCTCCGCGACCAATCAAGCTACTTCCCAAACGCTTTCGCAATCTGCGCCTTCTTGTCCGGCGCGACTTCCTCCAGCGCCTTGCGGAAATCCGCGAAGGAATAGTAGCGGACATGGTTCACGCGGCGGTTCCGATTTTGTTCGTCGAGTCGATTGATGGCAGCGCCCATGGTCTTCGGACCCACGGCGTCGTGCAGCGCCATCAGCAGCGACATCACACCACCCACGGTGGCCGTTGATGGCGGCACCTTGTTCTCCGCGTTTTCCCGCTCCAGTTTCAGCGAGCGCCAGCGCACATCACGCAACGTCGCCATCCACGGTTTTTCGCCCGCCTTCTCGGCCAGATGCTCCACGAGCACCACGCCCGTGTAGTGCGCCCAGGCATGCTTGTCCTCCATCGTTTTCAAATCGCCCCACATGGCGATGACGTGGCCCAGCTCGTGACAGAGCCCATAGAAGAGCATTTGCCCTTTCTCCGTCGGCGACGAAAATTTCGCTCCATCCGCCACGGGAAAATCGATTTCGGAGTGCCACGGAAACTCCGGGCCAAAATGCGGCGGCGCCGTAATGGCCGCTTCGAGATGCACGCGCACGCGCAATTTCTTCCCAGGAATCTTCGAGAACTCTTTAAAGCCAAAGACTTCATCGTAGCCGGCGAGGATGCCGTCGAACACGTCCGCGAAATTTTCCAGCCATCCCGCCTCAAACGCCCCAATGCCACGCACGATAAACCGCGACCGCGAAACAGCGTTTCCCAGCTTGGCGGCAGCGTCGGGCGCAACGGCGAGAAGCTGTTTTCGAATCGCCTCAAAGTCGGTCATCTGATCCAGATCCAACGCCGCCTCTCCGGCGCGCAGCAGCGCCGGGCCAAGGTCCGGCGTCGGCTTGCTCGCGAGAAGACGCTGCAATGCAGACTTCGCGGAAGCGGGCAGCATCTTCGCCAGGTCGGCTTCCGTACTTTTGCCGGGCTGCTTCGCATGGGCATCATTGATCTTCGCGATGGCATCGGCGTAACCCACAGCATCCTGCATGGGAGCGGCCCAGCAGGCGGCGACAAACAGAAGAGAGGCGAGGAAACGAAGAAGGATTTTCATGGGAGTATCGGAAGCGGCGCCAGGCGCGCCACGCATTGAGACGCACCAGGCAACCGCAATTGTCACAGCATTATTTGCCCGGTGTAAATTCGAGGTCAGGCGTCAACGCCCTCTCATGCTGGGCGCAAAGGCGCCAAGGGAGCCCGGTGGTCGGAATGCCGTGAGTGAGCACGGCGTTCCACGGTAAGCGGGCAGCCCTTGGCGCCTTTGCATCCAGCGCCCAATCTGCGATCGGCGATCTTGCCATGGCGGGAAAGCTGCTACGCTTCGACGCCTTGCCCATGCTTCAGCCCACCACCGCCGGGAGTTCCCGGAGCGTCCTTTTGATCATTGTTGGCCTGATCCTCGCCATCGTCGCCGTGTATTCGGGTGTGGCGCAGTGCGATTTCATCTTTCTCGATGACCCCAGCCACGTCATCCAAAATCCCACCGTGCGCGGCGGCCTCACGGGGCCCGGGCTCGTGCAGGCTTTCACCGAGCCGCACGCCGCTTTGTGGGTTCCGCTGACCATGGCCTCGTTCATGGCCGATATCTCGATCTTCGGTCTCAGCCCCGGCGCGATGCATATCGAAAATATCGCCTGGCACGCCGGAGCCGCCGTTCTGCTTTTTCTCGCGCTGCGCCGGCTCACCGGACGGCTCTGGCCTTCCGCGATCGTGGCTGCGCTCTTCGCTTTGCATCCGTTGAATGTGGAGTCTGTCGCCTGGGTCACGGAGCGGAAAAATGTGCTCTGCGGTTTTTTCTTCATGCTCGCGCTCTACTCTTGGAGTGGCTGGGCGCGCGAAGGCCGCGCCACCGCTTGGTGGGGCACGCTCGCCGCCTTCACCGCGGCCCTGCTCGCCAAGCCGGTCGCCGTCACCTTTCCCTGTGTCCTGCTCCTGCTCGATGCCTGGCCGCTTCGCCGATTCTCGCCGGCCCGGTGGTGGCGTTTGCTCGTCGAAAAAGTTCCTTTCTTCCTCCTCTCCGGCTTCGTGTCCTACATGGCGATCTGGGCCGGCAAATCGCTGCAAGGGGTCGTTTCGCACGAAGTCCTGCCCATGGAGATCCGCGTCACCAATGCGCTCTGCTCCTACGGCGCCTATCTCGCCGATCTCGTGTGGCCGCACGGGTTGGCCGTCTTTTATCCGCACCCTGAGCAGGTTCAGTGGGGCCGCGCCATCGCGGTCCTCGCCGGCCTGCTCGCGGCGCTCGGCATCTCCGCCTGGCAATGGCGCCGGCGACCCTATCTGCTCATTGGCCTGCTGCTCTTCCTCGGCATGCTCGTTCCAAACCTGGGCCTCGTCCAGGTGGGCGCCCAAGCCCGCGCGGATCGCTTCGTGTATTTTGCCGAGATTGGTTTTTTTGTCGCCGTCGTCTGGTGGCTCGATTCCCTGCTGCCTGCTTCAGCAAAGCTCCGCGCCGTCGCCGCCGCCATGCCCCTCGGCGCCTTGGGTGTCGCCACCACGGTGCAAGTGACCAGGTGGGAAGACAGCCTCTCGCTCTTCAAACACACCATGGAAGTGACCACGCCCAATGTGCTCACGCTGCGCATCATGGCCGAGGCGATGAATGATGCCGGCCAGCCCAAAATGGCGCTGCAGGAGGCGGAGAAATTCCTCGATGCTTTTAAAAATTCTCCCTCCTACTGGTATCTTCTCGGCACGCTGCACATGCGCCTCAGCGACTACCGGCTGGCAGCGCGCGATTTTAGCAACGCACTCGCTCTGGATCCCTCCGATACCGTTGTCCGCAGCAGCTTCGCTACCGCCCTCGCAGCTCTCGGTGAAACCAAGCAAGCCGAGGCCGAGTTTCAACGCGCCGCCGCCGCTGGCCCCCTCACCTACTCCGCCCATTTCAACTACGGCCTGCTGCTGGAAAAGCTGGGCCGCAAAGACGAAGCCCGGCGGGAGTTCAGCGCCGCGCTGCAACTTGTTCCCAACAGCCCGCCCATCGTCAACGCGCTCCGCCGCCTCGACAATCCGGCAAAAATGTAGGGTACCTCGTTACGAGGTCGAGCAGAAAGCGCACCAAATCCCATCCTGGGTTGTTAGCCGCGTAAAGATCGCGTGTTGCCTGTAAAGCAACAGTCCATTCGGACCGCGTCGGAGCATTACCGACACAACCCACCATTTTTCAAAACGGCCTGTTAGCTCAGCTACGAAGAGCATCCGCCTGTCGAGCGGACGGTCGCGGGAGCAAGGCCCGCACAGGCCGCCACTTTCTTTTCGACACTTTCAAAATCGCGCGCGAGGGAGCCATCGAACCCACCTGATTTGGGATCAGGATGCGCCCGGGGCAGCACCGGGGCGCGCGACCATTTTTTTCCCACACTCCCGTGGCCGAGCAGACGCAGACACCCATCTTCTAAATGGGTTCACGCAGGTGCAACTCCTGCCGGGAGCGCCATGTTTTTACGCACTACAGAGCGCGCCATTCGCATGGACGCCGGAGCATCAACTCCTGCCGAGAGGACTCGTTTTTAAGATCCCCGATGATGTAAGAGTAGCATGCCTGTCTGTTAAACAGGTCGCCGTGGTGCGAATCCACGTTGGGGAGCCATTTCCTTTGGAGTGCGCCCGGAAGGACGAGGACGCTGTCTTGAAAACAGCCGCACCATTTTTGGTGTCCAAGGTTCGAATCCTTGGCGCTCCGCCCCACGCAGTTCGCGCGAAAGAATCATGGCTGTGTAGCTGAGACAGATTAGCGCCTCGCTGAAGACGAGGAGAGTCCGGCGCAATACCGGACGCAGCCACCATCTTCATTGCGCCATTGGTGTAACAGCGAGCACTCGTCTCTTCCAAAGACACGGCGCCGGGGCAGCACCGGCATGGCGCACCAATTTTTCAATCGCTCCCGAAGTGTAAGAGTCCATGCACGCCGCTCTGCGAAGGCGAAAGCTCGAGGTGCAACGCGTAGCGCGAAAGTGCCCCGCTCCACAACGCAGAGCGCATTCCGCGTAGCCGCCGGAGCGGCAACTCCTCGCGGGAGCACCATTTTCCGGGGAAGAGCACCGGTCGCTCGTCAGCCTCATAAGCTGAAAGGAGTTGGTTCGATTCCAACCCCCGGGACCAACTTTCATTCAGGTGGTAGTGTAGCCGAAGCATTCGAGCCCGTGAAGCTCGCGGGGTGGGTGCAACTCCCACACACCTGACCATTTCAAAAACGCGCGCGATGCCGAAGTCGTCGAGGCGGCGGGTTGCAACTCCGCTCTTACCCGGTGCAGGTCCGGGCGCGCGCTCCACTTTTGGGGTCATCGTCCAACAGCAAGACGGCGCACTTGCAATGCGTAGATCGGGGTGCGACTCCCCGTGGCTCCACCATTTTCCAAAATCGCCCCGTAGCTCAAGGCGTCGAGCGCCCGGCTTCAAAATGTAGGCGAGGTTTTCAACCTCACTCATACCGCGAGCTTCGCTCTGCGAGGTTGAAAACCTCGCCTACTTTCTTTTCGCCGGTAGCTCAAAAGCAGAGCCGTTGCCCGATAAGCAACAGACGGTGGCGCGCTACCACCCCGGCGGACCATTTTTTACACACGCTCCCGTAGCTCAATGTAAAGAGCGCCGCGCTTCGAACGCGGAGGTTGCAGGCGAAAGTCCTGCCAGGAGTACCAACTTAAACCACACCACACCATGACGCATCCAAACTACTGAGGCGTGCTCTTCCGCGCCTCGCACCATCGAACGGGAGAGCCTGCAAGCCCGCCAGGGCCGCGCCGCATCCGCGGCACGGCGACGCCGGGCTACAGCCAACGAAACTCGAATGAATACGAGCACTATTGAAAGGCACTTTGCCACCATGGGCGCCCGCTTCCAGGTGAAGCATGTGGCTGCCGGGTGGGATGTGCGCAGGGAGCGTTGGACGAGCGCTCCGGACGACTACGCGATGGATATCGCGCACGATCGTCACGGCGCCTTCTTCGAACTGCGTGTGCCGGAACTGCTCCGTGGCACCATTGACCTCACGGTCATGCAAACGGAAAAACATGACCGCCACCTGCTCCTCCTGGTCCGAAAGGAAACCGGGAAGGGCGAAGTGAAGGACCGCTTCCTCTGCGGGCACGATGAGCGCGACTGGTTCGTCGCTGCCGTGCCGGGCGGAGCATCCTCTGTAACGCAGGCGAAAGAAGCTCTGAAGCCGTCCATCGTCCGCGCCGCGCAAGCGCGCGCCGGATTGAACGGCCGCCAGCGCAATACGCGCGCGAACCGTGCTTTCCGCCGCCAGGGCGAGTGGTTCTTCGTCGAAGAACCCGACCTCGTGGTGGATGCCAAGCTGGTCCTGCGCGATGAGCCGCTCAGCCGCGGACGGGGCAGCAAGCCACACATGGTGGCCGAGCTGTACCGCACCGGCGGCGAAACGGTGTACGTGCACCAGCGCTATCCGCAGGGTGTCCGTGTTGATGATTATCAGCGCAGCATCCAGCGGAGCGAGACCCAGCAGTCGCAGTGGCGCATCATGCGCCGCAACGCCGGCGTGTACGTCCGCGGCACCGTGCGCCACGCGGATCATCAGACGATCACGCTGCACACGTGGCACCGCGTGACGATGAACACCGAGGCCGAAACGCGCACGATGGCGAACGTCGCCTTCCTCGATTGAGGAGCCGCCAAGTCCAGCAACCAACGCGGCGGTCCGAGCGGAACCCAACGACTCGGGCCGCCGCACTCCCCGCCCTTTGCTCCCGTAGCCCAAGGCAGAGGCAACTGGCTTAAACCCGGTTCAGTGCCGGTGCGAGACCGGCCGGGAGCATCTCTTTTTGCCCGCGTAGCCCAATGAAGAGGCACCGAGCTCAGAACTCGGAAAGTGCAGGTGCGAGTCCTGCCGCGGGTACCACTCACCATGCAGGCGAGGTTTTCAAACCTCGCACAAAACGGCCCATCAAACCGAAGAAGGCCCATTGGCCGGATGTCGTGCTGTTTCGAGCGAGGTTGGAAACCTCGCCTACTTTTGGAACGTAAACCGGACCAGTGTGCCGGGAGGCCTTGCTAAGGCCGTCGTGCGCCTCAGGCGCATGGGGTGCAAGTCCTCTGCGTTCCGCCATTTTCCTCCCGTAGTGTAAAGCAGCACGAACGGCTTATACCCGTGAAGCCCTCGATGTGGGCGTAGTCCAGGTGCGAGTCCTGGCGGGAGGATTTTCTTTTTTTTGCCCGCGAATGCAAAGAGACGAGCGCCTCGCCTTTCAAGCGAGTCCTAGCGGGTGCGAGCCCGGCCGCGGGTGCCACTTTGTTTAATTTCTTTGGGGCCCGAAGCTTTGGGTAGCGAAGCACCCGCCTTTTAAGTGGGGGAGGGGCGTGCAACTCGCCACGGGCTCATTCTTTCAAAGAACACCTCACGCGGCGCGTGAGGACTACGATCCCCAGAGCGTTTTAAGGCGCTCTTCTTCCTTGATGCCGAGGGGGAATTTTTTACTCATCGGGTGATCGGCGATGCCGGCGAGCACGCGGAGTTCGTGGTGGATATGCTCGGGGCGGACGCGGATGCCCTTGTCTTTGTCGCAGGCGAGTGTGCTCGGGATAATTGGCACGCTGAATTGTTTTTCGTCGGTGGCGCCGATGACGCGGTTGCCGCGAATCCCCTGCCCCAGGAACATGATGGAGCCGATGGACCAGTGGTCCTTGCCGTTGCCATTGTTGTAATTCGGCGTGCGGCCCATTTCGCTTTGCACCACGACCACGAGTTTTTCGCGAATCTTCAACTCTTCCGCGCGGCGCATGAAGTAGGCGATGCCGGCGAGGAATTCCGGGATCAGCTTCATCTGATCCTTGTCGTTGTTCGCATGGCTGTCGAACTGGCCGATGCTCAAATTGGCCGAGACGCACACGCCGGCTTTGAACGAAGCGAGCGCGATTTCCGCCTGCTGCGAGAGTCGCTCCTTGGGCGACGTCTTGGGGATGTAGGGGGTGATCCGTTGCAGTGCCTTGGAGCTGAGTTGCGCCGCGTAGAGCATGCTCCCCGCTCGTTCCACGCGCGGCAGCAGTTCGGTCGAGACCCGCGTATCCATTTGCTCCTGCAGCGCGCTCTGAATGCGATCGATGGCGAAATCGTCCTGGTATGGGGCGCGCTGGTTGCCATCCACAGCGTCGGCATTCGATACTTTGGAGAGCGAGGGCAAATACGGCACACGCGACATCGGCACGAGATTGCCGGTGTTCGAGTAGTTGCCGAAGGTGAGAAACGCCAGCGGGCAACCCGGCCCTTTGCACGCCGCCGCGAGCGCCGCAAACGTGGGATACGCAAGGCTGTCGAGCTTGCCCGTGGCCATGTAGCGCGCCCCCGGCGAGTGATTGTTCACCGAGTAGTCCATGCCATTGAGCACCAGCAGCTCGTGGCCGAATTCCTGGTAGAAATCCTCATTCGTCATCCCGCCTTCCGCGTGACTTTTGGTCGGCGCGAATTTGTGCGCGCCCTGCGTGAGGATGTCGCCGTCCTTGTAGAGCCGGTTGATTTCCCCGATGCCCTTCGGGTCCATCAGGTACGTCGTGTCCCAGCCGCCCGAGGCGTTGAACACCACGTAGTACGGGCCGTCGTAAGCGCTCAGCTCCTGCGACTCCGCGTGGCTGAGCGACGGATACCATACCGGCGCGGCGACGCCCATGCCCGCAAGGCCGCACAGCTTCAGAAAGTCACGGCGCGTTTTGCTATTCATAAAGAAAATCCTGCTGGCGAAGCATGTAGGTCACCACGGCGCGCCAGGCGCGAATGGCATACTGCGGATCGGGGACGGTCCGTTCGCCCTCCTCGGTCGTCGCGCGGCACCAATACGTCTCTTCCTTGGTGACACCTTTCCGTTCCTTCGCGTCGCTCACGATGCCGGCAAACAGACGGACCGAGCGCTCCACGTCGGGATCGTTTTCCTTGATGTCGTAACGACCAAGGATGAGGCGCTCCAAATGCACCACCTCGGCACGGATGCGCTGGTCGGCATCGGATGAAGAACCCGGCACGACATCCGGCTCGATGTTCGGGAAAAGGACGCGCTCGCTGATGTCGCGCATGAAATCCGTCGACACATTTTTGCAGGCCACGTCGTTGGCCATGATGCGCTGGATGGCGCCCATGGCACCGCTCGGATCGGTCGCGCGCTCCGTCACTTCCTGGTAGTCGACGCCGCCGTAGAGCAGGGCCACTTCCTTGTCCTTCAGCCGGCCCCAAGGCATGCCAAAGACCGCATTCACTTTGCGCTCGAGCTGCTCCGGCGAGAGCATGCGCGCCACGCCGAGATCGGCGAGCTCCGCCTGCCGCTCGGGGCTGGACTCCGGCGCGGCCTTCGCATCCGCGCGATAAAGCGGCGACACGACCCACTCCTTGAACACATTTTTTAAATTGAAACCATTCTTCGCGAAGCGCTCGGCCATGGCATCGATCTCCGAGCGCTGAGCCTGATAGGCGCGCAGCTTGGCATTGTAGAGCGGATCATCGAGGGCGGTGGGGGGCAGCAATACTTTGCGGCCCGTGAGCACGTAATACACGTGGCCGACCATGGTGCGTGCGAAGCGCGGATCCTTCGCCGTGATCTCGCCCAGCCACTGCAACGCGCGCCAGCGCTGGTCTCCCGGCAAATCCTGGCCTTCGAAGCCCGGCTGGAACATGTCTTTGTACCACCCGTCCTTGCGCGGACCAAAGAGCCCGCCTTCGCTCAGGCTGTAGTAGTCCTGAAAAAGGCCGGCCACCGGATCCAGCGTCTTGTGGCATACCACGCACTCGGAAGCCTCCATCGTCGGCACTTTGAATTTCGCCGTGATCGCCGCCGCGTCGGACACGCGCGGCGCCAGCTCCAGTACATCGATGCCGAGGAAGTGCTGGTAATACATCCGCGAGCGCAGCCGGTTGCGGTTCGTCTCGGTCGTGGGATAGCGCTTCACGTAATGGAACGTGGTGAGCATCCCCGAGTGCGGGTAAAAGCCCGTGGGCGACTCCTCCACTTTGCCCGAGCGATCCTTCAGCGCCTTCAGCTTCACCGGCACGTATTCGAACGGATCGTTGAGGTGGTGAAACTTGTCTTTCAGCTCATCGAACACGCCGTAGCCGCGCGCGGTGTAGGGCGACACCATGATGTAGTCTGCGGTGACAATCTCCGTAAACGGATGCTCGTTCCGCACGATGTATTTGATGAGCTCCATCGGCTCCCGCAGCATCGATTCGCGGTAATCGGCGTAGAGTTTGTAGCGCGTCTTTTCCTGCGCCTTCTTATCTCCAGCGCTGGCCAGATCATATTTTTCCGCCCAATGGCGGGTCTTTTCGAAGTGCTCGTAGGAGAGCACATTTTCCGCGACATCGTCGTAGCCGCGCGTGAGAAAGATGTCGTTAAAGGCCTCCGCCAGGCGCTGGTAAAAAGCGTCTTCCTTCATCACCGCATCGAGGATCGGGCCGAAGGCTTTCAGTCCATCCTTCTCCACGGCGGCGAGCTCTTCCTTCGCCGGCAAGCGGCCCGCGAGCGACAGCGTCACGCGGCGGAGAAGCTTGCGATTATCGAGCATCTTCACTCCGTCGAAAAACGCGCGCGTATCCATGGGCGGCGTCTTCGCGGCGAGCGCGGCGCCCGGCGGGGCGTCCAAGCGGCGCACATATTCCTCAAGGATGCGGTAGCCCGTAGAGCCCGCTTTCAGCGCCACTTCGCCACCGTGATCGAGTCCGCCCGAGGCCTTGACCAGCAACCGCGACCCCTCTTTCTCGTGGAGCTTCGCCATTTTTGCAAAAGCCGCACAATTGCCGGCCAATGCCGCCGAGGCGTCCTTTTCGCGCGTCGGGTCGAGGAGGATAAACTTGCTGTCCTCCGCGTCGCCGCCGTCCTTGTGGCACTTCAGGCAGGAGTGCGCGGCGACTTTCGTCCACACTTCATCCGCAAAAAAGCTATCGCCCGCGAGGCAGGCCGGCGCCGGGCCAGCGCCCTTTTTCGCTTCCGCGGGGAGCGTCGCGGCGGGCTCGCTCCAGGCGGCGCAAACGAGGGCCAGCGCAAGCGGGGCGATCCAAGGCAATGGTGAGCGGGAGAGACGCATGTGCAATTTCGTCAATCTGACACCGTTTCCCCCGCTAGAGCATTTCTCAATGTGGATCCCGTGGCGTCTATTGAACCCGTTGAGCGGGAACGTTGGGTTTTCAGGGGTAGAGACCGCTTTTTGCCGCCTTTTTTCGCATTTTCTGAGCGATGAGGAAAAGAGCCAAAATGGCGCTCGCTCATTCGCGCCCCATTCGATCTGACCGCCTGCGACTGGGGATATCTTCCTCATCTATCCTACGCCCCAATTATCGCACCGTTCGGAGGGCTTTGGAAGCCTGAAGCCGATGGGGTGCCATTCAAATTTGCGGTAGTGAGATTGGAGTTCCTTTGCAGCTCGGTCGGGTAGAGCAGGCCGGTTGAAATCCCGCCGGGCCGACCACTCTTAAGTCTAACGGTATTTGGAACTTCGGACTCAACAGCGGATATCGCCCTCCGGGGAATTGCCGCCATCGGCCGAAGCTCGCCGGACTGGTCGCCGACCCTATGTTTCCGCCTGCGGGACCAAACGGCCTCACTTTTGCTTCTTATCACCGTAACGATGACCACCTTTATTTTGCGTCTCCGCGATCGAGCGATGAGTTCATTCTGGAAAGTGGTGCTGCTCCTCGCTGCCACATGCTGCTTCACGGGTTGCGAGACCGTCAGCGAGATGGTGACTACCAATCTCCCGCAATCGCAGCGCGGGAGAGCCTCCGTTCTCGTCAGCTTGCGGGCGCAGCGCGCGTATCTCTACCGAGGGAAGGAACTGATCTCGGAGGCGACGATTTCCACTGGACGCGAGGGTTACGGGACGCCGTCCGGGAATTTCCGGGTGATCCGCAAGGACCAGGATCACCGCTCGAGCCTTTACGGCGACTACGTGGATAACGATGGGCGCATCGTGAAAGCGAACGTGGACGTGCGCAAGGATAGCCGGCCGCGAGGCAGCCACTACGTCGGCGCATCGATGCCCTACTTCATCGAATTTCTCCCCGGATTTGGACTGCATGAGGGCCATCGCCCCGGCTACCCAGCCTCCCACGGCTGCGTGCGGTTGTCGTATTGGAAGGCGCGGCAGTTTTACTACAATACGAGGATCGGGACGCTGGTCGTGATTCGGCGGTGAGAACGCCATTTCTCCGGCCGGCTTTCTCCGCCATTCCTCTTCCATAATTTCTTCAATTTCGAGGCAGTGAGATCGGGGTTACTTCGTTCCATACACGACTGGTCGCCGGTTCGAATCCGGCCCGCCCGAGTTTCTGGGCGGTAGCTCAGCGGTAGAGCAGTGGGCTCCGACGCAGCGATGCGTTTGGGCTCGTTCCCTGGTCGGTTTTCTCCTCGAATCCCTTTTGGGGCAGTGAGCGTGGAGCTACTTCGCTACGAACGAAACATCCGCTCTGCGCAGCGTTTCTCCCCAAATGCCTTTCGCGGCAGTGAAGACGGGGTTGCGGCTCCTGCCGCCATGCCAATGGCGCTCCGCGATCTATCCAAATGCGCTTCCGCGCAACGCATTCTTCGCACACCAAAACCACGCAATGCTCATGAGGAGAGGACCGACGATGCGCGCTACGTGTCCATCAACCCGCGCGACACCACGCTGACCGTGGCCGCGTGGCTGGAGAAGCAATGCGCCTCGGCGGGCACGAACTTCCACGCGATCTTCCAGCGTGCGAAGCGCGCCTACGACCGCATCGTCATCCTGTCCGACATGCAAGGCTGGATCGGCCACCACGCGCCGGTATCCAGCTACGAGGCGTGGGCGAAGAAGTACGGCGCCAAGCCACGCGTCTTCTCCTTCGACCTCGCGGGCTACGGCACGCTGCAATTTCCGCAGCGCGACGTGTACTGCCTGGCGGGCTTCTCGGATAAGACGCTCGAGACGCTGAAGCACCTCGACTCGGACCAGGCGGCGTTCATTCGCCGCATTGAGGCGATCGAGCTTTAGCAAATTGTGCTGAGAGACTGTCACCCAGGGCGTTGCCCTGGGCTGACTTGTCACGGGCCTATGGCCCGGAACTTCGAGGCCCGATGGGCGTACGCGCTTTAGCTCCAAGGCGCGTCGGCGCTCGAGAAATCAACCTGTGGCCCGCCCGGCGTAGAGATCAGGGACGCCGACGGCGCGGCGTCCCTACCTTTGCGTGGGCGGGCCGCAGTGTTTCTACACTCAAACAACCATAACACCAAAGGAGGTGAACACCATTGAAGACCATTCGACCAAACGTCCAACACCCAACGCCCCCCTCGGCCATGAGCCCGGGGCCGAAGGGCAACACTAAACACCCAAGGCGCGAACTCGCCGCGACGCGGCGGGCGCGGAGCGCCACGCAACCTCAACCATCTGACTTTATGAAAACTTCCATCCATCTCCATGCCGACCTCCGGCTCGACGAGGATCTCGCCGATGTCTGGGGGACCTTTGCCGGCTCGCCCGTGCACCGTATCGGTTTTGATTTCGACGGCTCCACGGGACTGGACACGCTCGCGGAGCTGTATCCCTACCGCATTTATCGCGGCTACCGCTCAGTCGAAGAAGGCAAGCTGCAGTGGAACCGGATCGTTCTCCGCTTTGCGCGCGATGCTTTCGCCATCGGCTATGGAAGCGGCACGGGCCGCATTGTGGCGGCAACCGCCGCGAAGGCCGAGGCCATTCTCGAAGAGCTCACCGGCGTGCTCGCCGCGGAGCCCGAGGGGAAAGAGCCATGCTTCTACGTGTTGCGCTATGACGGCAGCGACTTCATCGCGGATGCCATCGACAATCTGCCCCAGGCGCTCGACGATGAGTTTCTGCGCCTGGCGTACGGCGACGATGTTTCCGCGTGGGTGAGCAGCTTCACCACGCGCACGCGCGAACGCCAAAGCGGGCTTACCGTGCTCGAAGGGCCGCCCGGCACCGGCAAGACGAGCCTGGTCTCGGAAATGATCCGCCGCCTGCACGATACGCATCTCTTCTACGTGCTGCCGGTCTGCAATGACGGATCGCTCACGGCGCCGGAACTGGTTTCGTTCTGGCAAGGCCAGCACCGGCAGCACCCGAATCGCATCAAGGTCGTGGTGATGGAGGATGCCGAGCGTGTGCTGCTGGGGCGCAATGCCGCCACGCGCGACGCCGTGGCCGCGGTGCTGAACATCGCCGACGGTCTCCTCGGGCGCATGCTGCGGCTGCACCTGGTGTGCTCGATCAATGCGCGCTTCGAAGACCTCGATCCCGCCATCCAGCGTCCCGGCCGGCTGATGAATTACCGGCGCTTCGGCCTCATTCCGCGCGAGCGCGCCGCCGCTCTCAGCGCCAAGCAGGGCTCGGCCTTTGTGCCGCATCCGGAAGTGGATGAATTCACGCTGGCGGAGGTGCTGCAACCGGGCTCGGCGCGGCCCACAACCGTGCGCCGGCAAATTGGCTTTGGCACAGCTAAATAGGGTTTAGCGCGGCCAAAGAGGCCTTAGCGTTGGTTTTCGCTGGTTCCTGTAAGGATCGGCGTGACGGCGCGTATTCCCAATTTGTGAGGGGGAAAAGCGGCTGCTCTCCGCAGTGGAACATTGCGGCGCGGGGAGCAGCCCGCACCTCTCGACATTGGGCAACAGGAGGCTCCTGCTGACTACTGCGCGGCCTTCGCCTCTTCGTGCTCGGGCTCGATCGGCGGGGGCGGAGGCAAGTGCTCGACCGGGGCCGACTCCACCGAAGCCGACTCGAGCGGCGGGGGCTCGGGCAGCGACTCGGCGTTGATGTTGCTGAGCAAATGCGGGTGAGCAGAAGCGGGCTCCATCTTCGGGATGCTCTCCACTTTAATGACATAACCGCGCTCATGCATCGCGGCATGCACGGCGAGCAGGGCCTGCTTCGCTTCCTCCTCGCTGCCGTGCTGGCTGAAGATGAATTCGTCGATCATGTTGAACGACACCACCCAGCCGTCCTCCTCGGTGTAAAAGTAGCAGACGCCCTGACAGAGCGTCATGTTCACCATTTGGCCGTCGACCCAAAGGAAGAGAGGAGATCCTGCGAATTGCATGGCGGCTACGAGAACAATTCTCCCGGCGGCGTCAAGGCCGATTCCCTAACCCCAACTGTATAACAGCTTTTTCGTGACCATGCCAACCAGCAGGCCCGCCCGGCTCCACCCGCGGCGGGCCTGTTCTCTTTCCACCACCCACCAACCACCACTATGACCACATCCGCTACCCTGTTTTGTTTCCTTTTATTCATGCGCTCGATCTTTTCGAGCAAGACGCTCGCCGTCTACCGGCCCAAGGCCGACGCGCCCCCGGTGCCCGCAGACGAAGAAACGGTTTCGCACGAGGAGGCTTTGAGAAACGCCAAGCTGGCCGGCGTGCCGCTGCCGCTCCTGCTGAGCGAGCGCTCCAATCCCGGAGCCCTGCTGCGGGACATGCTGATGCACCAGCCACCCGACTGCGGACATTGAGCCGCGTCGAGATCCTCAGAAGCGCCCATCCATTTCACTGCGATGGAAAACAAAGCCTCGGCGGAGGTCTTCTCCGCCGGGGCGATGTTCCGTCGCGCAACATCCACTTCATTCAAGAAAGGAGGTTCCCCATGGACGGGAACGATGTGTCCCAGCGCGTCGCCGACGCGCTCGCCCGGCTCGAAGCCGCGCGAAACGTGCGCGTGCTGTACGCGTGCGAATCCGGCAGCCGCGCGTGGGGCTTTGCCTCGCAGGATAGCGACTACGATGTGCGCTTTCTGTATGTGCACCCACGCGATTGGTATTTGTCCGTCGAGGATCGCCGCGACGTCATCGAGCAGCCGCTCGATGACGAGCTCGACGTGAGCGGCTGGGAGCTGCGCAAGGCGCTGCGGCTCCTGCGCAAGAGCAATCCGCCGTTGCTCGAGTGGCTCCAGTCGCCGCTGGTGTACCGGCAGGACGCGGCTTTTGTGGCCGAGTTCAGTGCGCTCGCGGCGGGTTTCTATTCGCCGCGGCGCTGCTTTGCGCACTATCGGCACATGGCCTTCGGCAACTGGCGGAGCTATCTGCTGGGTCGTGAGCTGGTGAGTCTGAAGAAGTATCTCTACGTCTTCCGTCCCCTGCTCGCCTGCCGCTGGCTGGAGCGCGGCCTCGGCCAGGTGCCGATGCTCTTCGGCGAACTGGTGCAGGCGGTGCTCGACGAGCCGGATGTGCGCGCAGCGCTGGCGGAGCTCGTCGCACGCAAGCAAGCCGGTGAAGAGCTCGCGGTGGCTCCGCCTGTCGAGGCGCTCTCGCGCTTTCTCGCGGAGGAACTGCCGCGGCTCGAAGCGCTGACCGAGCGCGACGATTCGGCGGGCGACGTGGAGGAGATGAACCGCTTCTTCCGCCGCTACGCTCTCGCGATGTAACCAAAGGAACCAAAAAACTCTCCGCCGGTGTCTGCACTCTGGCAGCGCCGGCGGGGAGACGCGCGCTACTCCGCGGCGACGTGCGCGCCTTTCTCGGCGACGGAGGGTTTCATCATCACGACCAGAACGATGAGCGCGGCACCGACGGCGGCGAAGAAGGCGAAGGTGTCGAAATAAGACAGGGCGGCGGCTTGCTGCTGGCGCAAGTTGTCCAAAGTTTGCAAGGCGAGTTGCTGGGAGGCGGCGGGATCGCCGGTGTGCTGCAGCAAGGCGGAGTGCGCTTGATCGAGGTAGGAGGTAGTCGCCGGATCGAAGGGGTCCAAAGTCTCGCCGAGGCGCAGGCTGTGGAATTGGTCGCGGCGATCACGCAAGGTTTTGGCGAGCGAAGTTCCGACGCTGCCGCCTTCATTGCGCAAAAGTGCCAGCAGGCCCACGGCGGCGCCGCGCAGCTCCTTCGGGATGCGCTGGAAGGCGGCCACATTGAGCGGGGCGAAAATCATGGAGAGCCCAGCGATCACCACGACACGCGGCCACACCACCTGCCAGGGGCCGATGTCCAGAGTGAGGCGAGCCATCCAGAAATTGCCGAGAGCCATGATGAGCAAGCCGCTGCCGATGAGATAGCGTGTGTCCACCCCGCGCCCGAGCAGGCGCCCGACAATGGCCAGCGCCATGATCGCGAAGATGCCCGCAGGCGAAAGGACGAGACCCGAAGTGGTGGCGTCATAGCCAAAGAGCGATTGCAGCAACGCGGGCAGCGTGACGGTGTTCGCGTAGAGCACGCCGAAGGCGCAGAAGATGATGATGCAGCACCAGCGATAATTGGTGTCCTTGAAGGTGCGAAAATTCAGCAGCGGATTGGCGATGCGCGTCTCGCGCCAGATCAAACCGCCGAGACTCAGCACGAAGAGAACGACCGCGGTTTGCAGGCGGAAAAACGGATCGCCGAACCAGTCCCACTCCTGCCCTTTGCTGAGGAGAATTTCCCAACTCACCATCGTGATGCACAGCAGGCTGAGTCCCATGGTGTCGAAGGACGCGCCTTTTTTGCGCATCGCTTCGCGCTCAGTTTGGAGATACTCAGGGTCGGTGACAACGCGCCGGCAGAAGGTGATCGCCGCAAGGCCGACGGGGACATTGAGATAGAAGATCCAAGGCCAGCCGTAGTTGTCGGTGATGTAGCCGCCGAGCGTCGGCCCAACCACCGGGGCGAGCAGCGCGGCGATGCCGAAGAGCGTCATGGCCGCGCCCTGCTTTTGCGGAGGGAAGGCATCGAGCAGGATGCCTTGGCTGCACGGCTGCAAGCCGCCACCGGCCAGGCCCTGCAAGATGCGGGCGGCGATGAGGATTTCAAGATTGGGCGCCATGCCGCACAGGGCGGAGGCCAGCGTGAAAAGCGCGATGGAGATTAAGAAATAGCGCTTGCGGCCCAGCCGCACGGCAAGCCATCCGGAGATCGGAAGGACGATGGCGTTCGCCGCGAGATAGCTGGTGATGACCCATTCGCTGTCGCTGGCCGGTGCCGAGAGACCGCCGGCAATGTAGCGCAGCGCGACGTTGGCGATGGTGGTGTCGAGGACCTCCATGAACGTCGGGATCAAAACCGCGATGGCGATGATCCACGGATTGATCGCGCTGCGCCCGGTGGCCGCCACGGAGGGCGTGGCGATGGCTGGCGAAGCGGCGCTCACGGGCGAGCCGTTCCGGCGGTTTTCGGTTCTTCAGCGGGTTTGACAGGCACGGCCGGTGCCAAGACCTCCTGCAAAAACTTGCCGGCATTTGGGCCTTCCGGCGGGGACTTGATGTCCACCTCCGGCTCCACGGAGAGGCCGACGAACAGGACGGCTTCATCCGGTTTGTAATTCACGACGTCGATGCGCACGGGCAGCCGCTGCACCACTTTCACGAAATTGCCTGTGGCATTTTGCGCCGGCAACAGCGAGAGCGTGGAGCCGGTACCCATGGTGAAACCGGAGACACGTCCTTCGAACTCCTTCCGGCCGCCGTACATATCCACTTTCAGCTTCACTTTTTGCCCGATGCGCAGATTGCGTAATTGCGTTTCCTTGAAGTTCGCATCCACCCAAATATCGCTCAGCGAGCGAATGGCCATGAGGCTCTGGCCCACCTGCACGTGATTGCCGGGATTCACATTGCGCCGCGTGACCACGCCGTCGATCTCCGCGCGGATGGTGCAGTAGCGGAGGTCCAGTTTAGCTTTGTCGAGATCGCGCCGGGCCTCCTCGAGCTTGGCCTGCGCTTGTTTGAGCGCCGGCGCCTTGTCCATGAGCGCCGCGTAGATTTTGTCGATATCACCGCCGGGGTCCCGCTTGTAGAATTCCTCCAGCACTTTTTTGGGCGTGATATCGAACGACGAGGAGGCCACGCCAAGTTGCGCGGCGGCCTGCATCAACTCCGCCAGCGCCTGGCGGACGGCAGAGAAATTTTGGTCAAGTTCCTCCGGGACGTCGGTAGCCTTCGTCCCAGGCGCCGGATCGCGCGGCAGGCCGAGCGCGACCCGCGCCTGAGCGACACTTTCCAGAGACTGGGCGACCTGGGCTTTGGCGACGTCGAGCGCTTCCTGCTTGCGGTCATATTCCTCGGGACTCGCGACTTTTCCCTGCAGGAGCTTCTTCACACGGTCGAACTCCGCTTCCGCCAGCACGAGCGAGGCCTTGCTTTGATCAAGCATCGCGGCGCGCGTCCTGAGGGCGGCCACCTGGTTGTCCACGTCCTCGATGGTGTGCTGGAGCTTGAAGCGCAGGCTGCGCGCCTGCGCCACCTGGCCGCGGACCGTCATCTGCGCCACCACAACATTCGATTCCGCCACGTCAACCGCGGCCTGTTGAATGGCCACCTGCACTTTATACGGTTCCGGATCCAATTCCACCAGCACCTGCCCCTTGGCCACGCGCTGATTGTCCTCGACCAAAACGTCCTTCACCTGCCCGGCCACGCGCGGCGCGGTGAAAGTCACGTAGCTATTGACGTAGGCGTCGTCGGTCGAGACGGTGTGCAGCGAGTGCACGAAATGCGGAATCGCCCAGGCGAGAACCGCCACGACGACCACCGCAGCAATTATTCGCCCGCGGTGGCCCTTGGGCGGCGGTCCCGCGGGTGCCGGTGGCTTCTCTGCAGGTGGTGGCTGGACGGCGCCGGCTTCTAGATGCGGCTTGTCTGACGCCTTTGTTGGAACGGTCGATGTTGGTTGAGATTCTTCCATCGGCATAAAAGCCCTCCTGCTTTAATTAGGCAAAACACCGGAAACGTGACGTATTCTTTTGCCGGTGTCACGAGCGAGATCGCTCCGAAGGTGCCGATCGGATGACCAATTTCCTCAGGTTCGCGGCAGCGAGAGCTCGAATTCCACGTCGTGGTCCCCGCTCATTTTTGCCGAAAGCGTGGCGCCCATGAGCTCCGCAAACTCCGAGGCCAGCGCGAGGCCCAAACCGTGGCGGCGTCCGTCCGAACGCGACTCGTCCTTGCGCCAGAATCTCTCGAACAAATGAGGCAGATCGGCGGCGGTAAGATTTTCCACACGATTTCGAAAATGTGCGCGCACCGTTCCGTTTTCCGTCACCGCTTGAACCCGGAGCGGCGTCTGACGCGCGGCGTATTCGGCCGCGTTGGCACATAGATTTCCAAGGACGATGTCCAGGATCTCCACATTGGCGAGTGCCGTTAACTCCGGAGGGAGGGCGGCCTCCAGCGACACCCCGCGCTCCGCCGCCCGGCGCTGCCACGGCTGCCATGCCGCCGCCAGTGCTGCGCCCAGCGGCACCGCGCAGCGTGCCACAGCCCGATCGCCATGCTCCGCGCGGGCCAAATCCAACAATCTCAGAGCCAGAGATTCCATCCGCAAAATGGTCGCCAGGGCGTCGCGCCACGACTCGCTACGCTCGGATTCCGTCGCCGGGGTGGTGAGATTCACCTCCGCCAGCGCCCGGAGTTCCGCGAGCGGCGTTCGCAACTCGTGCGCGGCGGTCGCCGTGAAGCGGCGCTCCCGGGCAAAAGCCGCCTCCAATCGTTCCAGCAGTGCGTTTAGACGCAGCGCGATGGGCTGCAATTCCTGCGGCAGCGGATCCACGGCCAAGCGGTTGCCCAACGAGGCCGCGTCGATGGCCGAGACTTGTTCGCCGAGAGCCGAGACGGGCGCCAACCCTCGGCGGATTCCCCAATGAGCGAGCGCGGCCAGCAGCCCGAGCGCCGCGGCGCCGGCGAGCAGCAAACTCACACGCAGCAGGGCGAGGGTGTGCTCCAGCGGCGCACGATCGCGGCCCACCACCAGCACCGTTCCCACTTTCTGAAAGCGTGCCGGGTGCTCGTCCTCGTCTTCCTCCGGCGGGGTGAAATGCAGGCTGGCGCAGCGAAACGCACGGCCGTCGGTGAGCGTGACGTCGGCGCAGCCGGGTGCGTCCATGGTGCCCTCGCCCGCGGGCAGCACACTTTTTCCCAGCGAAGCCGAGCGCGCGATTTCTGCTCCTTCGGCGGCGCGCAGCACATAGACATCCGTGCCATCCGGCCGATCAAACTGAGGCAGGCTGGCGGATGGAATCTCCAGCGACACGCGGCCATTTTTTTGTTCCACCAAGGCGGCGATGGATTGCGCCATCGCACGCAGCGCCGCATCGGCTTCCGCGACGAGCGCCCGACGCATCTGCCAATACGCCACGGCCCCGGCCAAGCCGAGCAGGAGCGCTCCGCCGATCAGCAATCGCCACGCAAGTTGGGCCCGGAGCGATTTCACCCGGCCTCCAGCACGTAGCCCAGTCCGCGCCGCGTGCGAATCACGTCCGTCCCAATTTTCCGGCGGAGCCCATAAACGGCGGCGTCCACCACGTTGCTCATCGGTTCGACCAAATCATCGTAAATGTGAGCCTCGATTTCCGTGCGCGCCACGACCTGCCCGCGGCGCAGAGCCAGGTATTCGAGCAGCCGCCATTCGCGGGCGGTGAGGGAGATTTCCGCATCGCCGCGGCGCAATCGCCGGGCCGGCAAATCCAATTCCAACGCGCCCAGCCGGACCACGCCGCTCCTCGCGCCATAAGCGCGGCGGCAGAGGGTTTCGACGCGCGCCAGCAATTCCGCGAGGGCGAAAGGTTTCACCAAATAATCGTCCGCGCCCAAACGCAGCCCGGCCACGCGATCCGCAACGGTATCGCGCGCCGTCAATAGCAGCACATGGGTCGCCCGGCCGGCCGCGCGCAATTTGCGGAGGATCGCCAGCCCATCCAGCTTGGGCAGCATCACGTCGAGCACAAGAGCGTCGTATTCGTTAAGTTCGGCGGCCGCGAGTCCCTCCTCGCCATCCGCCGCGGTGTCCACGGCAAATCCAGCGTGCCGGAGCGCCCGGCTCACGGAGCGCCGGAGGCTTTCGGAGTCTTCCACGTAGAGGACACGCATGAGGTCAATCAAGACCGGCGCCGCCGTGCGAGCAAGCACAGCGGCGCCGGGACCTGGCACAACGGCTTTTATTTCTCCTTCTTCTCCTCTTTCTCACCCTTCTCCGCCGACTCGTGCTCGAGCACCTTCCCCTTTTCATTCAGGGTAATGACCGACTTTTCCTTCCCCTTCTTGATCGTCGCTTCGTAAGTCGTCTTTCCATTCGAGAGGACCTTTTCGACCTCGACCACCTTGCCGTCGCCCGCCTGAGCCTTGATGGCCGCGCCGACCGCTTCGGGAGTTTCAGCGAGCGTGATGATTTCCTCGAGGCTCAACACCTTGCCGTGCTTGTCCACGGCAATCTCGTGCTTGTGCCCGTTGGCGGTCCAGACCGCTTCATAGGCGAGCGTGCCGTCTTCGTCGCCCTGAACGATTTTGCCAAGCTTCGCACCACCGGCGGCGTCGGTAATGGCTTTGGCCACGGCGGCTGGAAGTTCTTCGAATTTCACCGGCTTGTCTTCCTCTTCCTCCTCGGCGGCGAAAGAGAAGTGCGGGAGGGTGAACGCGGCCAGCACGGCCGCGATGCGGATCAGTTTCATGGTGTTGTTTTGGTGTTGTTTTCTCAAAAGCGGGGAACGGCTATTTTTCCTGCCCGTACTTCACGAGCAGCAGGTCGCCGTCCTTGATGAGGCCCACGCCCGGCGCATAGAGCTTGTACTCAGT
>FTCB01000120.1_pt1 | contig 21674 bp, 15 predicted proteins | sample 1639431 | NCBI WGS metagenome assembly FTCB01 (sample SAMEA3914864, study PRJEB12502) | metagenome | biome: forest; material: soil | place: USA | collected 2012-03-12 | depth 0.3 m
ATCGAGACCTTTGGAGGGCTCATGAATGTCATCATCCCGCGGAATACGACGATTCCCGTGAAGCGCGGCGAACTCTTCACCAATGCGGTGGCGGGGCAGCGCGAAATGCTCATCCGCGTGCTGCAAGGAGAGCGTGAACTCGCGAAGGACAATTGGGAGCTGGGCCAATTTGCGATTCCGTTTCAGAGCGCGGGCAAGGGGCAAGCGCGCGTGGGGGTGCAATTTGAAATCGATGCAAACGGGATCCTGCAAGTGCTCGCGCGCGACACGACCACCGGTACGGAGCAGCGCGTGGAAATGAAGAGTGCCGTGGATGTTTCCGACGAAGCGGTGGAGAAGATGCTCGCGGATTCCCTCGAGAATGCTTTCGAGGATATGAATGAGCGCGCTTTTACCGAGGCCCGGATGAAGGCTGAGGAGATGCTCCCGGCCGTGCGCCTCGGCCTGGAGCGGGCCGGTGCAGAGCTCTCTGAGGCCGAGCGAGCGGAGATCGTCCGGTGCACGGAAGCGGTGCAAGTGGCGCTGGCTTCGGGTGCGGCGCCGCCGCTGAAGAAGGCGCTCGCGGCGCTCGATGGGGCCACGCAGCGGCTGGCGGCGATTCTGGTGGAACAGGCGATGGAAAAGCGCTGAGCGGTGCAGACTCGACCGGCTTTCCCTCCCACGAGCACCATCATGAAGGATCGGATGTGAGTTTGGAAAGGTGAAGCCGCATGTCATGGCGGAACACAGTCTGGAGTGCGGTGGCTTGCCACCGCTTTGTGGCCGGGCGCGGCTTGCCGCGTGCGGTCGGGAGTGCTTCTTGAACTTCGTCGAGTTCCCCTTCCGCAGGCAGCAAGCTGCCTCATCCCACAAAGCGGTGGCAAGCCACCGCACTCCAGACTGCGCCCCGCGTATTGGCCACAGCCCTATTTCAATCGCTCTAGAATGGCTTGCGCTGGAACCACCACCATTCCAGCAGCAAGACGGCGTAACCCAGCGCGGCGAGCGCCCACCAGAGCGAGCGATCCGCTTTGGGCACGGTGCTCTCGGCGGCCACGGAAATGCGATCGCCAAAACCTACTTCATCCACGCTGCTCAAGCTCGTCTCCGCAAAGCTGAGCAGGCTGGTCCCCAGCCGTTTGGTCACGTGCCCGGCGGTCACGGTATATTCTCCGGCGCGCAAGGCGGGAATGCCGGTCGCGACTCCGCGTTCGTTGGCCCGCTCCTCGCGCGAGAAATTTCCCGGACCGCGAACAACCACATTAGTATTCGCCTCTGCAGCTTGCGGCGGCAGCACGCCCGTGGGAATCGCTGCCGCCTCGGCGAGCCCGGCGAGTTTCATGGCGTGGCCGGCGAGATTCGCGGCGAAAATGGGAAAGGCCACGCGGAAGGGCAGCGTGCTGTGATCCGGATCAAAGAGAAATTGAACCCGCGCGGTGTTCTCGTCCATGCGTGCCACCATCAGCGGACCGTGCGGTCCGTCGACAAGGCTCTCCCAGCCTTGCGCACGGATGGCGGTCAGGTCTTTGCCGGGAGCGAGCACCGGGTCATCGACAAAGATCACTTCATCCAGACTCACGTGCTGGAGCAGTGGCGATTCGCGCCGCCAATCGATCGCGCGAACATTCTGCGCTGCATCTTTGCTGACGCTCACCAAAGCTCGCAATTCCTCGGGCACACTGCCGACGACGCAAGCCACGCGGGCCGCCGGTAGACCGGCACTTTCGCCCACAGCGAGGTCGTAGGCACTCGGCGACGGCTCGTCTTTTTGCGGGAAGATACGCAAGCCATCCACGCCGGCCAGCGCGTGGCGAAAAGCACCGAAGGTCTCCGGCACATAGGCATCGAGCGGCCGCTGCGCCGGGAGGACCACCCACGCGTCGTTGTCAGCCGGCAGCGAATCGAAGCCGGCGGGACGCAGCGACGCCCGCACGACTTCCCCTCCCCCGCCCGCGGCACCCACGCGAAAAACCAGCCGCGGCGCGCCTCCCGGAGTCAGGGTCACTTGCTCTCGCGCAATCTCCTGCGCGCCCGCCGTGAGCACCATTTCCGCGGTGTTTGCCGGCGCGGGATCGGTGCAGGCCAATTGCACAAAAAGGTCCCAATCTCCCGCGGCATTGCGGCGCGCATTGCAGGCGGTGATGCCGGCGTTGGGTCCGGGCGGCGGCAGCTTTTGCAGGCTCAGTTGGAAAGGTAGTTCGAAGCTCGTCTTCCCGGGCAGGTTTCCGTCCGTCAGAACCAGCACACGATCAAACGGCGCGGTGCGGGCCAGCGCTTGCGCCAGCCGCAAGCCTTCCTCGAGATCGCCGGGAACGTCTTCCACTTCGAGGCCGGCGACGGCGTCGAGTAATTCCCGCCGATTGTCCGTGAACGGCGTCAGTTTCCGCGCGGACTTACTGAAAGCGATGAGACAGATCTCCTGGCCGGGCGGCATGGAATTGATGCGGTCGCGCAAGCGCGTCCTGGCTTCGTCCAGCCGGGAACGCCCGCCCTCCTTGTCCAACGCTCCCATGCTCGCTGACACGTCCACCAGCACGGGCAGGCGCGTGCCGGAGCCGGCCTCGCGCCGGAACAGTGGCTGCATCGCCGCGAGCACCAAGAGCACAAGCAGGAGGATTTGCAGCAGCAGGAGGATGTTTCGCTTAAAGCGCTGGAAGGGCGAATTCACGCGCTGATCGCTCAGCACCTGCCGCCAGAGCACCAGCGACGGAATCATCTGCCGCGGCCGCTTCAGCTTCAGGAAGTAGAAGAGGATCAGCGGCGCGAGCAGCGCAAAAAGCCATGCGGAGCTGAGGGAGATGAAGGTCATGGGGAGCTGGGGAAGAGCGCTTCGAAGCCTGCTTGGGAAAAATGGCGATCACCGGTCAGCGCTTCTTGCAGATGTTCGTCCTTCATAACGACGAAGGAGATGCAATCAGTCAGCGACCACTGCTTATCCGCGCGACTCCCATACAATTCCAGACCACGACGAAAGAGTTCGGACGAATAGCTATGGACCCGAACGTTGGGCAACGCTGGGAGAGCTTTGATGAACTGCGTCACAGTCGATCGAAAACGCGTCCCGCACAACGCATCTGCAACTTCGGTCAGAATCCATTCCGTCGTCACAACGGTTCCCCGAAATCCCCTGCTAAAATTGAGGACCCGAGCATGGTGCTGATCGTCGGGAGAGATCAGCGCGATAAAATAAAACGTATCAGCGAAGAGGGCGCTCACGGATTGCGCTTCGGAGTTCCGTGCAGATAGTGATCGTGATTCGCTGCGAGATCCTTCGGCAGCCCGCCAGCCACACCAACAAACTGAGCCAATCGCTCCGCAAGCGTCGGATTTTGGTCATCCGACAACTCCACGATGACCTTCGTTCCGTCCGGCAAATGAACGCCGTCAGGAAGCTTGATCGTATCGTTCTCGACGGTCGCAGTGATACTCATAAAGCCAAATTGCCTGAATTCCAGCGGGGAGTCAAACCACCGGCGCTAAATCACCCACCCCTTGCGCCGCAGCGTCTCGAAGAAGAGGCGTTCGAAAGGCTCCGCCGTGTTGGTGCTGAGGAAGCGGCCGTGGCGTTTGGCGCAGAGGGAGGTAAGCTGCTGTTCGAGGGCGGCGCGGTATTCGTGGTAGAGCGACATCAGGTCGCCGGCGTTGGAGATATCGAGGGTGGCGCCCGTCTCGCTGTCGACGAGGCGGAGATCGCCAGTGATTTGCGGCTCCAGTTCGGTGGGACTGAGGATTTGCAGGGCGAAGATTTCGAGGCCGGCGCTGTTCAACAAATTGAAAGCGCGGCGCAGATCGCCAGGCGTGAGAAAATCGGAGAGCACGATGGCGACTCCGCGGCCGCGGTGCTGGCGCAGGAAGAGCTCGATGGCGGCGTCCACCGGCACATCGCCGCCGGGCTCGATATTCTCCAAAAAGCCAAAGACCTTGCCGAGGCCGGCGCGGCCGCTGGTCGGGCGCAGCATGCGCGGGGCGCCGCCGAGGACGCTGGCGCTCACTTTCTCGGAGCCGCGGAGGCCCAGCACGCCGAAGGCCGCGGCCAGCTGGCGCGCGAGCGCGAATTTGCCGTCGAAAGTCATCGAGGTGGAGGCATCGACGAGCAGCGCGATGTGCATCTCCTCCTCCATGTGAAATTGTTTGAGATACGGGCGGTTGATGCGCGCGAAGATGTTCCAGTCGACAAAGCGGACGTCGTCGCCGGGCGAGTAGTCGCGGAAGTCGCAGAACTCGGTGCTTGCGCCGCCTTTGGCGGCGAGGTGCTCGCCGCGCGCGCGATTCGTGAAGCGCCGGGAGGCGTTGAGCCGCAGCCGCGCGAGGCGATCGAGATCGCGGTTGGTGAGGAGCGTGGTGATTTGTGCGGCAGAACTCATCGCGCGGTGAGAGGAGACATGGTCGCGCGGGGAATGACGAGTGGAAAGCCGCGCTACCGCTTCCAGACGAAGGCCGGCTTGGTCATGGTGGAGGCGTAGAAGTAACCGCCTTTGGCGTCCCAGGCGTAGTTCGGGCCAACGCGGTTGACGGTGAAGCCGGCGGGAAGCGGTGCGACGTTGGCCCACGTTTTGCCGCCGTCCTTCGTCTCGGAGAAGCCAGATTTACCAACGACGACCGCGTGGTTCGCGTCAGCACCGAACATGGGGCCGAAGCTGGCGTCCACGGGCGCGCCGAAGTCGGCCCACGTCGCGCCCTTGTCGCGCGAGACCAGCACGCCTTTGCCGGCGGCCCAGTAGATGGCGCCGTCGTAGACGGTGGGCACACCGGCCACAGGCTTGAGCGGACTCACCTGCGCCCAGGTGGCACCGGCGTCGGTGCTACGAAAGATGCCGGGCTCCTTTTCCTTCCATGCGACGAAGGTGGTGGGATCCACCACACCGCAGCCGCCAAAGCCTTTCTCGAGGTCCTTCCAGGTGGCGCCGCCGTCTTCGCTCGTGGCGAGCAGGCCTTGCTTTTCGTGGCGGATGGCGAGGAGGCGCTTGCCCGTATCGGCCCAATCGACGGAGCCGAAATCGAAATGGCTCGATTTGAATTTGGTCCATGTGTCGCCGCCGTCGGTGGTCATGGCGCTGTCGCCGTAGATCATGAAACACGCGAGGCGCTTGCCGGCGGGATCGGCCTGGAGCGCATAGCCGGTCTCGCAGCGGCCGCCGATGGCTTTGCCGTCGCAGCGCGCGAAGGTGGCGCCGTGATCGGTGCTGCGCCACAGGCCGAGATCGCTGACCACCATGAAGACGGCGCCGCTCGCGCGATCGGTCACGACGCCGGCGGTGGGACCGCCGTAGCCGGGCTTGAGATTCGCGGTGACGGCGTCGGAGATGTTTTGCCATTCGGCGGCACACGCGGCTGACGCTGCGAACGTCCAACATCCAACGTTCAACGTCCAACGTCCAATTTTGGAGAGCGCAGATGGCGATGGCATGGGTGAGGTGACTGGGTGGGCAGGTTTCATTTGGAGCCGATGCAATAGAGGGTTTTGTTGCCGCGGAGGAAGAGGCAGCCGTCGCTGATGGCGGCGCTGGCGCGGCTTTCCTCGCCGAGATCGCTTTCGCCGAGAATTTCGATTTTGTCGCCGGCCGCGGAGGCTTTTACCACGTAGCTGTGGCCGGCGCTGGCGAAGTAGATGCGGCCATCGGCGGTGGCCACGGGGCTGGCATAGGATGAGACGCCTTTGAGCCGCTCGGAAAAGGCGAGCTTGCCGTCGTCGAGCTTGATCGCCTTGACGATTTCCGGGGAGTGCGAGCGCCACACCAGCCCTCCCACGATGATGGCCGAGGACAATCCTTCCGGGATCTGCGGATAGGTCCATTTCAAGTGCGTGTTGCTCACGTCGCCTGTTCCCGTCGGGTCCACGCAGATGCCCTTTCCACCGCGTCCGCTATCGGAATAAACCAATTTCCCGTCGTACGCGGGCGACGAAGCGTCTCCGACCGACGGGCACCACCAAAGGATTTTGCCACTTGCGGGATCCAGGCCCTGCAAGGCTTTGTTGGCGGTCACCAGCATCTGGGGCTGCCCGGCGACGGAGACGATGACAGGTGTACTGTGCGCATAGGCCGCGTCGGGCCGCCGGGCTTCCCAGCGGATTTCGCCGGAGGCTTTATCGAACGCCACGATGCTCGAAGTTTTGCCGGTCTGATCGCAATCGAGGATCAGAGTGTCTTTGTATAAAATCGGACTGGTGCCGAGCGCCACGTCGAACGCGTAATCCTTGAGCGGTTTTTGCCACACGCTTTTGCCGTCGAGATCGAGCGACGCGACGATGGCGGAGCCGAAGACCACGTAGATGTGCTGGCCATCGCTGCATGGCGTGGGCGCGCCGTAGCCGCCGCGCAGATCCTTGAGAATCCAGGGGCCGGGCGGGATGACGGTTTCCCAGAGCGGCTTGCCGTCGGTTTTGGCGAAGCAGAGCACGCGCTGGGTCAGCGGCTCGTTTTGCACGCACGTGACGATGACGCGGTGACCCACGACGATGGGCGAGGAATACGCGTTGTCACTCTTTGGGAGCGGAGCTTTCCAGCGGAGGTTCTCGCCGGTCTTGGGGTCCCAGTGGAGGGGGAGGTTTTTTTCGTCGGTGTAGTTGAGGCCGGTCGGGCCGCGGAATTGGGGCCAGTCGCCGGCGAGGGCGGCGGTGCTGAAGGCGACGAGCAGGAGGAGAGATTTCATGGGTGGAGCGAGGCCGGGCGGTGGCGCGGGAGGCCGGTTCCCTTCAACGATTCGCGAGAGCGGGAAATCTTGGCGGATTTGGGGGACAAAATATGGCACAGAAGGCGAGTTGGGTTTTCAGAGGTACAGGCCGCTTTTTGCTGACTATTTTTGTTTCTTTGCGGTGGTGGAAAACGAGGGCTGAAGACGGCTTTTTCGTCCATTGAACTGACCTCTTTCACAGTGCCCTTTCCTCATCTACTTAACGGTTCGCATTGTCTCATTGATGGAGAGGTTTGGGAAGCTCGAAACCGGCAGGTCTACACTACGGCGGCGTAACGCTGTTTTTGGAGGGGATTGCGGAGAGGAAGGTTGCCCAATTTGCCAGACATGCACGCCCCCTATCCAGCGCTCCGCTCCGAAAGCGGCGTCAAGCCGCCGCAGTCCAAAGGCTGCGCCATGTTCGGGAGAACAAGGAGAAGGGAACACTTGGACTACGGTCGCAGCGCTGGCCTGCCCGCAATCCCCTCCAGAGCGGCGTCATGCCGCCGCAGTCCAGATGGTCGCTCGCCGGTTTAGCGCTGGCCTTTGAAGGCGAAGGGTTCGCCGCCGAGGATGGCGGCGCTGGTGGTGGTGGGGCACCAGTGTTTTTCGACGTGCTCGACCATGAGGCGAGTGCCTTCAAAGTGGGAGACCTGCGGGCGCATGGCGGGGTTGTACATGGTGTCGGTGAGGTCGCGGAGGAGGGCCACGTCGAGGCCCTGGGCGACGAGCTGGCGGATGCCGAAGGGGCGGCCCAGGACGCACATGTTCAGGTGCACGCCGCAGATGAGGACGTGCTCGATGCCGCGCTGGCGCAGGAGGTAGTAGGCCTCGGCGCTCTCGGTGATGGCGTCGCCGTCCTTGATTTCGATGGCGGCGTGCTGGCGGGTCCACGGATAGGGGTCGCCTTTTTTCCATGTGGTGGGGCAATCGCAGCCGCCGTCGGAGTCATCGATGGGGAGCGCGATTTCCTTGGTGGGATCGAGTTTACACCAGCGCTGGAGCGGGACCTTCGGCTCGGCGACGGGGGCTTGCTGGGCGAGTTTGCGGCCCGGGGTGCCTTCGTAGAATTTCATGGTGTCGCTGGGGCAATGAATGATGAGGGCGCCTTTGGCGCGGAGAGCTTTCGCCACGGCGTCGACGCGCGGGGCCATCTCGCCGACGCGCTCGGCGGCGTTGGGGCAGGTGTGGGTGTCCCACATGTCGCAGATGATCAGTGCGGTTTTTGCAGGGTCCCAGGATTTGGTGTCGTCCTTGGGCTGCCAGGTGTCCGGGGCGGTTTCGGTGCGGCGGCGGAGCGGGAGGCTGAGGGAGTCGGCGGTGGCGTTCGAGGCGGCGAGAATCAGCGCGAGGAGGGAAAGGAGGAGCGGTTTCATGGTGGGTTAATTCGGGTAGGCAGGATTGCTTTGGGAGGCAGGGAGGCTCGGGCGGCGGTGGGAACCGCTCAAAAGCGGCTGGAAGCCGCTTCTACGAGGCTGGATGCCACATTGGGAGCCACCGGGACGCACAAAGCGCCGCCAGATCCCTCGGAACTCCGGCGGCGCTTTGGTGGCTGAATGGTGAGACTTAGTGCGGCACGTTCAATTCGATGCGGCCGTAGCCGCCATCGCGGCGACGATGCAGGATGTTCACGCGCTCGGTTTTAGCGTCCACGAACACGACGAAGGGACGATTTGCGGCGAGTTCGAGTTGCAGGATGGCTTCATCCACGAACAGCGATTTCACCAGCAGGCGTTCGGTGTGCAGATGCTTGGGCTCGGATTCCTCGTGCGTTTCGAAAGTTTCGTCGATGTGCAGCACGTGTTCCTCGAAATGCTTCGGCACCGTCTTACGCGGGCGATGCGTGCGCAGCATCTTCGTCTTGTACTTCCGCATCTGCTGCGTCACCTTGGAGAGGACGCCGTCGATCGCCGCATACATGTCCTCGCACACGCACTCCGCCTCGATGGTGATGTGGTTCGCACAATGGAGGACGATCTCGGCCAGATGGCGCCGCTTGTTCACGTCCAAAATCACATGGGCCTCGATGATGCGGGGATAATCCAGGTGGATGTGCTCGAGCTTGGTGTGTGCGTAGTCGCGGATGGCGTCGGTAATGCTCACATGGCGTCCGGTGACGCGGATGGGAACGTTCACGTTTGCTGTTTGCATGGTATGGCTCCTTTGTTTTTTTTCTTCTGAGGGACAGGATAGCGCGCGGCGCGGAAGTGGCTGCGCGGAAATTGGCGGAAGTGGGGTGGGAGTTGGGGTGATGGGTGGAGAGAAGCTGGTTTCGCGCCGAGGCGAGTGCTCAGTTTTCAGGGTTTGAGAAGCACTCTGGCCGCCCCTGCCGGGGCTTTGCTCGCTATCAATCGGCTTCCGGTGGCTTACGCCACCGGCTAATTTCGATTCGGCCCGTCCGGGCCTCAGTGGCGGACGGTACTGGCCGCGAGATATGACGACACCAACCACTGAACCATGGGGCGGGAGCGACACGGCTCCTTGATTGCAGGGCGGCAATCCATCTGGCTCTCGGGGACAATTCTCCTCCACTGGCGCTCTGCTGGGGCGTCGCACGGCAGCCGGCGGTGGGAATTGTGGAAACATCTACATCGAGAAATTTTCGCCGAGATAGAGGCGACGGGCCTCCGGGTTGTTGATCAGATAATCTTTCGTGCCCTGCATGAGCACGCGGCCCTCATAGATGAGGTAGGCGCGATCCACGATGCTCAGCGTCTCGCGCACGTTGTGGTCGGTGATGAAAATGCCGAGGCCGAGCTGGCGCAGGCCGCTGACAATTTCCTGCACGTCCTGCACGGCGATGGGATCCACGCCGGAGAAAGGCTCGTCGAGCATGAGCAGACTGGGCTTGGTGACCAGCGAGCGGGCGATGGTGAGGCGGCGTTTTTCACCACCGGAAAGGGTCAGAGCGAGTTGCTTGCGCACGTGGGTGATACCGAATTGTTCCAGCAATTCTTCGCACCGCGCCTTGCGTTCGGCCTTGTTCAGCGGCGTAGTTTCCAGGATGGCCTGGATATTTTGTTCTACAGTCAGCTTGCGGAAAATACTCTCCTCCTGCGGCAGGTAGCCCATGCCCATGCGCGCGCGGCGGAACATGGCGAGGTCGGTCACGTCCTTGTTGTTGAACGTCACGGTGCCGGAGTTGGGCCGCACCAGACCGACGATCATGTAAAAGCTGGTGGTCTTGCCGGCACCGTTCGGGCCGAGGAGCCCGACGATTTCGCCCTTGCGGCAATTGATGTCGACGCCGTTCACCACGGCGCGGCCACCATAAATCTTTACCAGCTTGTCGGTCTTCAGCAGCGGCTCTCCCAAGTCAGCCGCAGTCTCAGTTTCGGGGATGGTTGCAGTAACTGCCATGGATGCAGAAGATCAACGCACGCTGGAGCCGTCGAGACCGGGATTGCCGCGGAACGAAGCCCCGCCCGCGGGAGAGGCGTTGCCACCAACGGGCGGCGGTCCGCCCGCTCCCGGTTTCGCGCCGGCGCCGGTGCCCGTGCCGGTGCCGCCTTTATCATTCTTGCCCTTGCCGTTGTCGCCCTCGAGCGCACTTTCGTCGATGATGCGCGTCATATGGCGGCCACCGCGGACGTCGATGCGGTCGTTATTCATCACGATCACGCAGCCTTCTTCGAGCGACACGATTTCCTTGGAGAGGTTGCCGCCAATGCTCTGCTGCACACGCGGCCAGCCGGTGAGCGTGCAGGACTGCTTCTGATTGTCGAAAACCGCTTTCTTCCCCACGCCAAAATATTTCTGCGGCGGATTATTCCCTTCGGGAGGTTTGATCTGAACGATCTTCACGTTGCCTTCGGCGATCGCGGTATCAATGGAAGAGCCGTTGTCGTCGGGTTTGTCCGCGGGCTTGTTGCCGCCTTTGCCGGCGGCGTCCTTGTCCGCCACGTCCTCGGCGCCGATGGGCTTCGGCTCGGGCACCTTCACGTCCTGCGGCCCGGGCTTGGACTTCTTCAGATAGACGGTGAGTTTATCACAATTGATCGTATAATCCGGCGCTTTGACGTCCACCTCTCCGCTGAACACGGCGAGGTTGGCCTTGTTGTCGAGCATGGCCTCCATGGCCGTGATTTCGGTCGGGCCCTTGGCGCGCTTGGATTTATCGGCGGGGGCGCCAGCGGGAGCCGCGCCCGGCACAGTAGCGGTGGTGCCGGAAGTGGCCGGGACCGCGGGCTTGGCTTTAGCAGCCGCTTCCGACGCCGCAGCGGGCGCCGGGGTTTGGGCGCCGGCAGGCGCGGCCAGCGCCATGATGGGGGCCAGGGCGGCGAGAAAAGAACGGCGTTTCATTGCTTGGGTGCGGGTTTCTTCGAGTCGATTTCCACTTTCGGGGAAGCCTTTTCCCCACGGTTCAGTTTGTCCATGTCGTAAATGATCATTTTCACTCCACCGCCGAGCGTTCCCTGCCGCGTTTGGAGGTTGAATTTCATGTTCTGGCCGGTGACGTGATAGTTGTCGCTCTCGATGTTCACCGCGTGTTCGGAGGTCAGGTCCTTCGTCTTTTGGTTGAGGAAGGCATCGGGCAAATCCATGTCCAAATCCTTGACCCGTTTGCCGGCGTTCGCCTCGTCGTCCTTGAACGACAGGATGCGGAGCTTCTGCATCTTCACCATGTCGTTGTCCATGAGCGTGGCGACGCCCATCTCGAACTGGTAGTTCAGCACGCCGTCGGAGCCGTAGAGCGGGAATTTCACCGTGTGCTGCGGCTCGCCTTTCGGCAGCGGCAGCGTCAGCGGATCGCCCTTCGCATCGGGATCGGCGTCCGGGTCGTCGGGATTCGGGGCCGGCGTGGGCGCCTTGCCTTTCGGATCCTTGGTGTTCTTGCCCCCCTTCCCTTTGGGAGCAGGTTTCTTGGGATCCGGAGCGGGAGCGGGTTTGCCAACGGGGGCGGCCGCTCCGCTTTTGGAATCGCTCGGTGCACCGAGGGCATTGACCAGACCAAAGGCTGCGCCAAGGGCGAGTATCGCGGGCTTACGAGACGAGCGCATGGATTTTCAAAAGAGTCTGGAGAAGCTTCGGCATTTGCGCCAGCGGAATTTGATTGGGCCCGTCGCTCAGGGCGACGGACGGATCCTCATGCGTTTCGATGAAAACGCCATCGCATCCGGCGGCCACCGCGGCGCGGGCGAGAACCGGCGCGAGAACCCCGTCCCCACTGGTTTTATCGCCTCCGGCGCCCGGGCGCTGCACGCTGTGGGTGGCGTCGAAAACGGCGAGGTAGCCGAGCTCGCGCATCCAATAAAGCGACCGCATGTCGGCCACGAGATTTTGGTAACCAAACGTTGTACCACGCTCGGTGAAGGTAAATTTCTCGCAGCCGGCGGCGCGCAGCTTCTCCGCGATGTTCTTCACGTCCCATGGCGCGAGGAACTGGCCTTTCTTCACATTCACGGCGCGGCCGGTCTCGGCGGCGGCGACGATGAGGTCGGTCTGGCGGCAGAGGAAGGCGGGGATTTGCAGCAGGTCGATCCACTCGGCGGCGGCGCGGGCCTCCTCGGGTGAATGGACGTCGGTGGTCACGGGAACTTTCAGCTCGCGGCCAATTTCGGCGAGGAGGCGGCAGCCCTCTTTGAGGCCCGGGCCGCGCGCGCTCTTGCCGCTGGTACGGTTGGCCTTGTCGTAGCTCGCCTTGAAAATGAACTGCGCTCCGAGCTCGCGGCACATCGCGTGCAGGGCGCGCGCCATTTTCCACACGAAGGCCTCCGACTCGATGACACATGGCCCCAGGATGAAGACTGGAGCGCCGGCCCCCCACTTCACCTCCCCCAGCGAAAACGTCACTTCGCGGCCTCCTTCAGCGCCTCGACGTAGGCGTTCTGCAAATGGGCGATGGCGTTATTGAGCGCGTTCTGCTCCTCCATCGTGAGGTTCCCCTCCGTCTTCCAGCGCAGCATCACGAGGTGATCGACATACATCTTGCCGAGATCGAGATTCGCCGGCGGCGGGTTCGGCGGCATCTTGGGATGTTTGCCCATGGCAAACAGCGCCTGCTGCGTCTGCATCATGACGAACTGCAAAAAAGTCTGCGTCAATTCGCCAGACTGCTTGGTGCGTAAAACTTCGGCCATGCGGCGATCTGAAAACAATTTCGCGGCGCGTGAAAGAAGAAACTGGCGCGCGCTGTGGCGCGCGAACGTCCAACGTCTAACGTTGAACATCCAACGTCCAATGGCGCAGGCGATCAGCGGGACGTCATTTGGAGTGCGGTGGGAAGCGAAGCGCCACACCGCTTTCCAGCCAGCCGAAGAACTCATCGAGTAACGGCCGATCCACCCTGTTTCGGAAAGAAGTCTTACGCCGAAGCCTTTCGAAACCTGATTCGTCTATCCAAAAAGCGGCGTGGCGCTTCGCTTCCCGCCGCACTCCAAAAGGCGCCCCGCCGTTCGGGCGCATCAGCGCGGGCCAGATGACTTTCTATCAATCTTTTTATGAGATAGAGCTTCCCATTGGCGCATTTATCCTGCACACACATTGTATATACTTGTATATGCACCTACCCAGACCCACCACCCGGCTGGCGCCCCCGTTGCACTCCTCCCTGGAGCCTCTGGAGGCCCGTATTGCTCCTGCGACCTTTACCGTCACGACCACGGACGATTCCGGAGCTGGTTCTCTCCGGCAGGCGATTTTAGATGCCAATGCGGCGGTAGGGTTGGATGCGATCCTTTTCAACATCCCCAATAAGATCATCGCCACGATCCACGTGATGTCTCCCCTCCCCTTGATTACCAGCCCGGTCCTTCTCAATGGAGCAAGCCAGCCGGGCGTCATTGGGCAGCCAAAAATCGAAATCTTCGGCGACAAGGTGCTGCCTCTTGGAACGGATGGCTTGGTGCTTTCCGGTCACGGCGCGGACGGCTCGACGATCAATGGAATCGCCATCATTGGTTTTCCCGGAGATGGGCTGGAGATCAATGGCAGCGACTTCAATACGGTGACAACGTCCACCTTTGGGGTCACGCTGCAGGGTAAGATCGCGAACGGGGGCTGCGGGATTTTCCTGACGAATGCCAATCACAATACCCTCGGCGGGTTCGATTCGGCAGGGCTGGTGGTCTCCGGAAATGGAGGCGGCCTGCGGTTGGGAGGGATTGAGCTCCAAGGCAGCAGCGACAACAAGATTCTTGGCTCCAAGATTGGGACGGACATGGCGGGCCTCAAAGCGATCCCGAATGGCTACGCGGGCATCGGGATCAATTCCAATAACTCCGATACCGGTCTCAACTCCGACAACGTCATTGGGGTGCCGGGAGCGGGAAACCTCATTTCCGGAAACAATGGCAGCGGCATCGTGATCACCCGCGCGGCGAGTACGACCCTTCAAGGCAACATCATTGGCCTGGCCGCGGACGGAAAAACGAATCTCCACAATTCGGGAGTCGGGATTTCACTGACCTCGGTGCCGACCGGGGGCGCGACCAATACGATTGGCGGCACCATCAGCGGCCAGAGAAATGTGATTTCCGGAAACTCTGCTGGAGGCATCAGCATTCACGGGAACAATTCCACGCAAGCGCTTTCCATTCAGGGCAACCTGATCGGCGCGGACAAAGATGGAAATGTGGTTCCGGCGTCCGGCAATACGAAGAACAGCGGCACGGGCAATTTGCTCTTTGGCATTCAGGCGGATCGGGCGTGGTTTCTGACGATCGGCGGCACCGTCGACGGAGCGCGCAACGTGATTTCGGGAAATGGAACGACCACGACGGAGGTGGGGACGACGCTGAAAGAGTTTGGCGGAGTCGTCCTTTATCAATGCACGAACTGCGTGGTGGCGGGAAATTTCATTGGCCTCGATGGCAGCGGGCTCAAGGCCGCGGGCAATTTGAACGATGGCCTTCGCGTCGATGGCGGATCGAAAATCACCATTGGCGGCAACATGCCGGGAGCGCGGAATTTCATTTCTGGCAATGGCCTGCCGACGAACACGGCCTTTACCAGCTTCCGCAACGGCATCACCATTACGGGCGACGCCAACGCCATCACGATTTCCGGCAACTTCATCGGCACGGACGCCAACGGCACCAAGGCGCTGGGCAACTACCTCGACGGGATCGCGATTGGTTCCCTGAACGCGACTAGCTCCTCGAATGTCGTGATCATCGGCGGGGCCACGGGACAGCCGGGCAATGTGATTTCTGGAAACGGCGGCTTTGGCATCGACGTGGGCGCCCTCGGGATTAACAGCGGCAGTTTCATTTCCAATACGCAGATTGGAAACAATTTCATCGGCACTGATGTCACCGGGCAGAAGGCCCTGCCCAATGGCGGCGGCATCTTGCTGACCACCCAGAGCATTGGCGCGAAGGTCGGTTTTATCCAAAACGGTAATCAGCAGGTCTTCGCGCGCAACGTGATCTCCGGAAACACCGGCGTGGGCCTTTCCGCCTCCGGGACGAATCACGTGATCAAAAACAACTTCATCGGTACGGATATGTCCGGGGCCAAGGCCCTGGGGAATGGCTCGTATGGGGTGATCCTCGGAGCCCAGGGTTTCCTCACCAAAGAGATCCAGCTGCTCAACAACATCGTCTCGGCGAATGGCTCTGCGCAGAGCCCAGCGGCGGGCATCTCCCTCTCGGGCACGGGACACATCGTGACCGGCAATACGATTGGCTTGAATCTCGAAAGAACCGCGAGCCTCGGCAACGCGGGTGCCGGCATCCTCATCACCGGCTCGGGAAGCAGTGCCACGATTGGTGGGACTGAGTTTGGAAGCCGAAATGTGATCGGCGGCAATGGTGGGGATGGGATCACCGTCAATGCTCCCAATTCAAAAGCGATCAGCATCCGGGGGAATCACCTTGGCGGCGTTTACGACGCCGCGGGGTATCTCACCCGCGCTTTTCCGAATGGCGGGAACGGAATCCGCGTGACCGCGGCGGGCGCGAAGCAGCCTGCGATTCAAAGCAACTTTATTTCCAACAGTGGCGCCGACGGCATCGCGCTGGGCGCAGTGATCGGAGCCGACGTGAAGTCCAATTTTGTTTTCAGCAATGGCGGCTTCGGTGTCTCGCTGCGGAATACGGTCGATGCATTCATTCACGGGAATACCGTGGGCTTCCGGACCAGCACGAAGGAGCCCACGCCCAATGCGCTGGGCGGCATTTCGCTCGTGAATTCCACCGCGGTGATCGGCGCGCCCGGGGAGGAAGGCAACGTGATCACCGGAAACTCCGGGCCGGGTATCCACCTGCAGGATTGCCCGGCCGGCGTCGTGATCCAGAATAACGGTATTGGCAACGATCTCGCATCGGCCACGGAGGCGACGGCCAATAGCGGAGCGGGGATCGAAGTGCTCAACTCGCCCGGAGTGATCATCGGCGGTGACTATACCAGAGGCAATGTCATTGCCGGAAATCAGCTCGGCATTCTCTTTCAGGATACGACGACCGGTTTCGTCCGGGGGAATCGGATCGGTTTCCTATTCGATCTCCCGCCTGCGCCGGGGAATGCGGGCCCAGGCATTCTAGTGCAGAACAGCCAGGGCCTGGTGATTGGCGGACCGGCGTATGGAGCGCGGAACTATATTTCCGGAAACGGGACGGGCTCGGAGTTTGCGGCGGATGAAAACGGCGGCATCGTCCTCGATCTCTCTTCCGACTGCCTCATCGCTGGAAACTACATCGGCACGGATGCCGACGGCGTGGTGGCGAAGGGCAACCACGGGGCAGGCGTCCGCGTGAATGGCGGCCAAGGCAACATGATTGGCGGCGACACGCCCGAAACACGCAATGTGATCGCGGCGAATTTTGGCGGCGGGATCGTCGTGTCGGTCGATGCGAGCGTGACCATTCAAGGGAACTACATCGGCACGGACTACAGCGGTAAAAAGGTTCTTGGCAACTACGGCAGCGGTATCGAGGTGAACACGCGCCATCTGCTGGTGCCAGAGGGTCCCGGGTCGGTGATGATCGGTGGGCCGGAGACCAGCCAGGGCAACGTGATTTCGGGCAACGGCACCCACGGCATCAGCGTCAACCCGCCCGATGCAGCGACCGCAGGCGAGCCAAGCGGCGTGCAGATCGGCAACAATTTCATCGGCACCGATGCCACCGGACTAACAGCGCTGGGCAATGCTCGCGATGGCATCCATCTTTCAGCAAATGCCAGTGTGGTCCGGGTGGGACGCCTGCTCTCCAGCAGCAACGAGGAGATCTCCGCCCGGAATGTGATCTCCGGCAACGGCGAAAATGGTGTCGCCGTCCAGGGCAAAAGCCACCTGATCGCCGACAACTACATCGGCGTGGACGCCACCGGCTCCGGTGCCTTGGGCAATTCCCTGGCCGGCGTGACCATTTCCGGCAACACCAGTTTGGATTACGTGAAGTTGTTCGGCAACGTGATCTCCGCCAATGGCTTTGGCAGCGCCACCGGCTCCCCCGGTGTGCTCATCAGCGCCAATGCCTACGCCACGGACAACACCATCGGTCTCAATGCGGACCGAACCGCAGCGCTTGGAAATGCCGGGGCCGGCATCGTCCTCACCGGCACATTTTTCTCCGTCGACATTGGTTCTTCGGTGGGCGACGGGTCGGTCACGAATGTCATCGCGGGCAATGGCGGCGATGGCATCTTGATCGACGCTACGGAGCAGAACTTCACGGAGATCGGGAGCAATCGCATCGGCAACTTCGGCGGCACGGATTTTCCCAATGGCGGCGCCGGAATTCATGTCGTGGCGAACGGTTTCTACTCCATCACGACTTCACGAAATCACATCGGCGGCAACACGGGTGCCGGAGTTCTCGTGGACGGGGAAGGATCGGCGACCCTCAATGGCGACGAGATCTTCGGCAATGGCGGCGACGGGGTGTCCATCGCCGGGAACGCGCACGCGTCCATCCATGGAACCGAAATTCACGACAATCGTGGCGCCGGGGTATCCATCGCCGGAAAGGCCATCACGATCCTCGATGAGAACCGCATCGCCGCGAATGCGCGTCAGGGCGTCAACGTCGAGTCGTCTGCCACCCTGTTCCGCAACACCATCACCGGCAATTCCGGCGCGGGCGTCTCCGTCGATGGCATCGGCTCTATCGTACTCCGCGAAAACGACATTTTCGCCAATGCTCGTGAGGGCATTCATGTCGTGTCCTCCGCCCCGGACCACGTCGTCCAAATTGACTCCAACACCATCCACGACAACACCCTCGCCGGCGTGGGCCTCGATCCCAACGGCTTTGCCACGATCACGCTGAATGCGATCTTCGGCAATGGCGGGCTGGCCATCGATCTCGGCAACGATGGCCCCACGCCCAATGACGCGCTCGACGCCGACACCGGCGCGAATGATTTGCAGAATTCCGCGGCGCTGCGCAGCGCGTTTCTGCGCTATGGCTCCACGCTGCTGCGCGGGAGCTTCGATGGAGCGCCGAATCGCGATTTGCGCGTGGAATTCTACACCTACTCGCTCGACGAATTGGGCCATGAGATCGGCAGTTCCCTGCTCGATCAGACGACGATTCACACGGACGCCGGCGGGCAGGCGAATCTCTCGCTGGATGCAGTCCAACTGCTGCCGGGGCAGCGCATCGGCGCGACGGTGACGGACCTCGGCACGGGCTTCACCTCGGAATTCAGCTCCATCACCACGGCCACACCGCCGAACGTTTTCGCCACCGGCACGGGCCGCGGCACCACCGGCCTGGCGGAACTGGTCGCAGTCGACGGCACCTCCGCCGGCGTCGTCGTTTCCGTGGTTCCGTATGGCCCGAAATTCCGCGGCGGCGTGAATGTCACGCATGCCGACGTGGACCACGACGGACTCGACGATTTGATCACCTCCCCGGGATCCGGCCGGCAACCAATCCACGTTTACAGCGGCTTTGATATGTCGCAGCTCGCTTCGTGGAGCGCCACGCCGCCGCACTTTACCGGCGGCGTGGCGGTGGCTGCGGGAGACACGGATGGGGACGGGAGACCGGAGATCCTCACGGCTCTCGGACAAGGCGCCGGGCCGCGCGTGTCGATTCATGATGCGCTCACCGGTACGGTGACCAGTTCCTTCCTCGCCTTCTCCGCCACTTCCCGCACGGGCGTGAACCTCACCGCCGGCGATCTCGATGGCGATGGCCGCGCCGACATCGTCGCGAGCACCGCCTCGGGCCGCGCCGTGGTGCATGCCTTCGCCGCGGACGGCACCTCGCTCAGCCCGGTGATCCATCCTTTCGCCAATGCGCTCAGCTTTGGCGCACAGACGGCCATCTACCACGCCACCCCGGACGCCCCCCCGCTTCTCGCCATCGGCAGCGGCGCGGGCGTGCGCCCGACGATCGCCTTCTACGATCTCGCGGGCAAAATCGCGCTGCCGAACCTCCGCCTGGCCAACACTGCGTCCAACGCGCCCCTGAGCCTCACCACGGTTCCGCATCCTCTCTCCACGGGAGATTTCGTGGATATGCTGGTCACCGCCATCGCCTCGTCCCGATTCCTGCAAATTCGTCCCGACCTCCTCGCGCCGCCCACGACGGCCCAAACATTTGCCATTCCGCCACACGTGAGTGTGACGCTCGGCTAAAATGGCTCGTATACCGAAAGCCTCACTGGACGGCAGACGGGAGCGCCGCTGCCGGGAGCACCGACTTGAACCCGCACTCGACGAGCGCGCGGTACAAAACAAAACCGCCGGCCCACGAAGGCGCGCCGGCGATTTTGGTAAAAAGCTCGATTCGGGCCGAGGACTACGCGTCCGGCTTGGTCTTGCGGAGGCCGATCACGCGATCGCCTTCCTTCCACTGGCCACGACGCTTGAGAACTTCCACTCGCTCGAAGCGCTTGAGAACGTTGCGCTTCGCCGCGATGGTGCTGGATCCTTTGAGACTGCGATGTTGGGACATAAAATTTGCGGAAAAGAGGCGCGGAAACTAGCGGTCCTGCCCCATTGCGCAAGCGTAAATTCAAGGGAAACGACGCAAAAAGCAGGAGCGGAAAAGAGCCCGAAGCCTTTTTGCGGCTCGATTGACCGCACTTGGAAGGCCAACGCCTCTCCTCATCGTTGGGGTGTCTGCGTCGTCGGGGAACCTGCCCCGCACAGCGTCCCCCACCCTGACACAATCGGTTGCGGTCCCCGCGCTCCGGCGTTCCTTGCGGTGCCGGTGGTGCTTTTCTTCCGCAACTCGCCGTCGGCGGCAAGGACTACCCGGGGCGCTTTCGCAAGGCCAATTCGCAGGCGGCGCCCGATGATCCTTCTCTCTGGCAATAAGCTCGCCCCGAGGGATTTCGCCTTTTACATTTTCCCTTCCAATTCGAACGACATTTTCAGTTGTTTCCCTGCCCGTAACCGATAACCTGCCTTCTAGAAAACTCACCACATGAAGACTCACCCAGCACGCACTTCCCTCGCTTTCACGCTCATTGAGTTGATCACCGTCATCGCCATCATCTCCGTGCTCATGGCCCTGCTCTTCCCGCACCTCGCTGCGGCGCGCGATAGCGCCCGGCGCCAGACCGCGGCCACCGTTGTCCGCAACGTCGTCAACGCCGCCAACGGCTACAAGCAGGACTATGGCAAATATCCGCCGGTCGCAGCCGCCGCCGACACCACGACCGCGGCGAATCCCTTTATGTCCTTTGGTGACAAGGATGCCGGCATGATGGTCGACAACAATGCGCTGCTCGACGTGCTCCGCGCCATCGACCGCGGCGAAAACCAGGACAACAAGCTCAACCCCAAACAGACCAAATACTACGAAGGCAAGAAGGCCACCGACGCGAAGAACCCGCGCGACGGCTTCCAGGACGGCAGCGAATTTGAAAGCACCAAGCGCGGCCAGCTCATGGACCCGTGGGGCGCCGAGTATTGCTTCATCCTCGAGACCGATGGCGACGAAGTGCTTGACTTGAGCAAGGTCTACACCGATCTCAAAGGCACCGACAACGTCATCCGGTTCGCCGCCGTCGGCATTTGCCTCGGCAAAGACAGCAAGGTCGGCGGCAAGGAATACCCGGGCAAATTCCGCAAGGAAAAGTCCTCGGAGCCGCCAGACGACATTGTCTCCTGGCAGTAATCAGCCGGGCCGCCCGCGGTCCGCTGCCGCGTCCCAAACGCGGGTGTAGTTCAATGGTAGAACGGCAGTTTCCCATACTGCATACGAGGGTTCGATTCCCTTCACCCGCTCCAAACCACTCACCTAGAGAGACATACAGATGGTTCGTTGGGTAAATCTCGCCTCTAGTGCTAACGCTTAGTGCTAACATGTTCGGAGAAATCCAACTGCATCCGGTGAGGTTTGCCGACGTTTAACCCTCGTAGGTTTACAGATCTCGGCGCCGTCCAAGGCAAGGCACTCTCACCAAAAGCGGTTATGGCCCTACGCCCTCTGCGCTACGCCCGCTACTCAACATCATGAACTCGGCATAGTGCGGCCTGCGGGGAATTGTTGCCGGCGTTGAAAGAGCATTGAGCCCGCATGGATGGATACCGGCTTTCACGGCTTTATCCCAGCCGCCGTGCACGCAGCCTTATAGTCCTTTTCAAGCCGTGATTTCGCGCTCGCCAGCGTCCTTTTGAACGAGAATTTCGGATTGAAATACACACGATCCATCTCCTCCAGGACCGCCCAACCGTAGGACGTTCTGATTTTGCCCTCCCCCTGGCCTACTGTTGGAAGCCCTCGAATCCTTCGTTCACGGGTCAGCATTTCCTGAAGCTCATCGAGAATTGCCCCGTCTGACATTCTGGCCAAATCAGCAGTGAGCCGAAACTCCACATTTTCTGATCGAACCTGAGCAGCGATGGCAGGATGGACCGGTTTCTTGATACTGAGTTCACCCATGTGTTCCGGAGGCCACAGCACTCGAAGCAGGGCTCTTTGAATGCCCTGTAGGCGAGGCCACGGTGACGTGAATAACGGTTTCTCGTTTTCGCGATTCCGGCGCCACCGATATTCATAAAGAAATGCGCTGTAAGCCCAGTTGTGCATGAACAAATCGCGAAGATGTTCCGGCCACTGTGGATAGCTGTTTTTACCTTCCTTGGGCCAATCGATACAGCGCCACCACCAGAGAAC
>FTCB01000090.1_pt1 | contig 21567 bp, 11 predicted proteins | sample 1639431 | NCBI WGS metagenome assembly FTCB01 (sample SAMEA3914864, study PRJEB12502) | metagenome | biome: forest; material: soil | place: USA | collected 2012-03-12 | depth 0.3 m
ACCAACATGAGCGACTCGGATGGCGTGACGCTGTTGTTCATGATGAACGACAACTACGCCGCGGGGCAGGCGCGCAATTTCAACACCGCCTTTCTGCATCAGGGCGGCACCGCGAATGATGCCTATCTCTACAACTATTCCACCTATGGCGGCGGATTCTACACTTTCGCTTCCAATTTGGGCTCCGTCATCGTGCCGCCCGGCGGTTACTTCGCCTTTGGCTGGCGCTCGCCGGAGCAGCCGAGCGTCTTTGCCGGCTCGGAGGTGCGGCCCATCACCATTCTGCAAGGCGGGCAGCCCGTCGGCACGGTGGCGGTGACGCGCAAAGATGGGCGCAATGGAGATCCGGCTTTCAATCCCTACGGACTCGCGGATGCGGACAACACGGACTACAGCTACACGATCAACCTCCCGCGCGTGACGAACGGCAGCAATCTGAGCTTCATCGCCCGTGCCGATGGCTCCGCGGAAAACATCCGGATGGAATTGGACGGCGGGATGGACATCAATTCCCAGATCCCGCTCGGGCCGACCACCGGCGATTTGCGCGACAAGCCGCCCGGCGTGTCCACGGATGTCTTTCTCGGCTTCGAGCAAATGCAATTCGTCCGGCGCACCATCGAGAAATTCGCGGCGCGCAATACGGCGCGAAACATCATCGGATCGCCCGGGGCGGAAACTTATCAATGCACCGTCGGAACCGCCGGCTTCACGGTGAATCTGGGGGCCGGCACCAATTCTTCCACGCACACCGCGACCTTTATCTACCATGATCCGGAGACGAATCGGGACATCGGCGGTGCACAGTTTTCGCCGCAACCAAACGTGGCGACCGGCCAGCCCATCACGATCAAGGTCAAATCCGGTTATCAATTTGAGATCGACGTGATGCGCCTCTATTACACCACGGACGGATCCGCGCCGGAAGGAAGCGCCGGGGTGCCGAAGGGGACGACGAGCGTGGTGAACATGGCTTTTGAGACTCACGGCAATCCCGATGGGACCAGCGTCACGGATTGGTGGACGGGCACTATTCCGGCCCAGGCCGGCGGCACGGTGTTGCGCTACAAAATTGGCGGCGAAAAGAACGCGACCGCGGGGACATCCATTTTTCCGAGCGACGCCGCCAGCGTGGATCTGAAAAAGCGGATGGAGACGGTGTTTCAGATTACCAATTTCAATGCCACCGCGGCAAAGGTGCGTCCGCACAATGACTATGGCGCTCAGTTGACGGGACTGAGCGAGGGCTTCCACGTCCTGCGTGCCCGCGCTTTTCTCAGCCGGAGCGGACGGGCGAGCGTCTACAACACGTGGACGCAGACGTTTTACTACGACGCCGAGCGTGCGGGGGGCGAACTGCTGTTTCCTGCGGAAAACAGCACGCTTAATGGCGGCAACTACGGAGCGGTCGTCCGCACCAACACAGACGTTACGGACGTTTGGTACCACATCGAAGATTCCGACGCGACGAACAACGACTCATCCACTGGAGCGCACAACGGCAATGGGAGCGGCCCCGAGCCCTTCACGGATACGAATGGGAACGGCGTGCACGACAACGGCGAGCCTTTCACCGACGTGAATGGCAACGGCACTTTTGACCCGAATCTTTCGGCCTGCTGGCAGCGCGCGTCGGAGGTCACGTCTTCCCTCAATGTGCAAAGCATCTATCCGCGCGAGTGGCGGTTCGATTATAAGAATATCCCCTCGAGCGGAGACGCGATCATCACGGTGAGATTGTTTGAGGCTTCTTCCTCGAAGAATCTGACGCTGACGGCGACGGCAGCGTGGCAGGGAGAGATTGTCCGTCACGTTCGCACGGCTGGCCCGACCCTGCGCATGTTTGTGGCCTTTCCGCAGCAGGACGGCCAGGTCGTCGGCGAAGGCTATGTGATGAAGGTGCGGTTCACCAACACGCTGGGTGACGGTTTGAGCGAGCCGGATTTGCGCGCGCGCTTTTCCGTAAAGATGGCGAGCCAGCTCAGCGGCGAGAATGTCGGCGGCGTCCTGCAGCCCGCCCAAACGCTGCCGATTATTTTCAATTCCGCGCCGGGCTTTCACGATTTCCAGTTCTCGCTGCCCAATCTGTACAACGACGATCCGGATTTTCTGCACACCATCGAGGTGACGATGACGCGCCCGGGCAATTCGCCGCTGGTGGCGACGCGCATCGTGAAAGCGCAGCCGGTCACCAAGCCGCCCTACATCAATATTACCACGCCGCCGGAGTTCGACAGCGACGGCAAGCGCTATGAAATCCTACTCCCGGATGTGCCGGCGCCCACGGCGGCACAGCGGCAGTTCATCATCGAGGTGGACACGGCAAGTGCCGCGCAGACGTTGAGTATCGTTTTCACGCGCGGCGCCGGTTCGGCCACGCTGGTCAATGACGGGACGCCGAATCCGCGCCTCGAAGGCGATCACAAATTCTGGCGCTTCCTCTGGAGCAACATGACGGAAGGCGAGTTCACATTTGAGGCGCGCATGGACACGGACGGGAATGTGTCCACCACCGAGGCGCGCGACACGCGCAACGCCATCGTGCACTTCCGCCAAATCGTCGCCAGCGATCCGAACGACACCGACGACGATGACGATGGCCTCAGCGATGATGGCGAGCAGACCATCACCGCGCTGCCGAGCACGGATCCGGACACGTGGACCAATGGCGAGGTGCACGTGCACTTTGCCTACGGGCAGACGAATCCCAACATCGTGGACACGGACGGAGACGGACTGCCGGACGGCCTCGAAGTGGGCTGGGGGAGCGCGAGTGATCCGGGAACCAACACGACTACGGATACGAATGGTGACGGTTTTCCGAACTTCATCGCCGACTCCGACCCGCCGCTCTACAACGTCACCGGAAACACCAACCGGCCCGGCGGCTACGAACTCTATAATCCGTGGAGCTTCAATGCCGGCCTCGCGCGCACCGATCTCATCGCGGGCACCGTGACGAATCCGAACAAGCCGGACACGGATGACGACGGATTGCTCGATGGCGTGGAGGATGCGAATCGCAATGGGCGCGTGGAGGCGGCGACGATCGATGGCTCGGGAAATATCACGTCGATCCTCGCGCATCCTGCCACCGTGCGGAATACGTCGCGCCTCGATCTCGCCAAGCTGCCGGCGGGCGCGGTGATTCTGGAGACCGATCCGAATGCGGCGGACACGGATGGCGATGGCTCCAGCGACGGCAACGAGGACGCGGATCATGATGGACGCGTGTCGTTAGTCTTCGCGGACCTCAGCGCCACCGATGGGCTCGGCAATTTCGTCGTGCTGGGACCGGTCACGGACACGAACACGCTCGACTTTGGGGTCTATAGCGACCTGTGCTACTCGCAGGGCGCGTATGTTTCGCGCCGGCTCAGCCCGCAAAAGATCGCCGCCGCTTTTCCCAAAACGAATCCGGGCAATGGCCATCAGATCGGCATTCTCTGGCAGGAGACTGACCCGCGCAATGCCGACACTGACGGCGATGGGCTACCCGATGCCTGGGAAATCGCACATGGACTCGATCCGCTCGATGCCGGCACCGGCCTCAGCCTTCGCACCGGTAAGCCCGGCGTGCCCGACAACGGGGCAAATGGCGATCCCGACCATGATTCCTTTACGAATATTCAGGAGTATCTCAACGACACCGATCCGCGCACACCCGAGACCGCGGTGCTGCCGCCCGCGAATAGCATCGTCATTGGCCCGCAGGCGCCGGTGATTGTGGGTGGAGTCACTAACGCGAAGGAGTTCACGGACTGGACGGCGGATGATTTGCTGGTGCTCGACGAACAGGACGGCGACGGGCCGAACAATGGCGGCGGCGATGTCTATCACGCCAATGACGGTGGCGATTCCTCTCGCGATCTCGTTGCTTTCTACGCGCACGATGGCGGCGATACCGCGGCAGGTGGTGACGGCAATTTCTATTTCCGTGTGGATATGGCCGACTTGGTGGCGCATGCGGAAGACGGCAAGCTCGACATCTACGTGGTCGTCAATTCCGGCAACCCCGGTGCGGGTGAGAAAAATCTGCCGGACGACGTGGATACGCTTACGACCATGGGCTGGCAGGCGGTCGTGGCCTGCTACAGTGGCAACAATGGCCGCGTGTACGTGGATACCAATGGCGCGGTGAATACGACGACGATCGGCCAGAGTTTTGCCGGCACCGGCGTGGAGGCACGCGACCAGAATACGGCCAATGGTTTCAAAAAGGCGTACTTTAATAGTGAACTCGACAGCGTGGAATTCAGCATCTCCCGCCAGGCGTTGCGCGATGCGGGCTGGAATGGGCTCGATGCCGGGGACCTGCTCTATCAGGTCTTCACCACGAAGGACGGTACGTTGAACAATCCCGTCGGCGCAGGGGATCTCGGAGGACGTTCGGATATTCGCGATACGATTTACGACGACTATCTCGCGAGCGACTACTACGGCGATCAGGCGGGGATCAGCGGCGCAAACAGCAAGCTGCAAAGCTACTTCGGGCGGCATGCGAGCAACGATCGCGGGCGCAGCGTAAAAGTCATTTCACTCGTCCACGGCAACCAGCATCTTCAGCCGGGCAGCACGGTGCAGCAGCTCATCAACAATGCGCAGGGCGCGGGATACTATCGCCCGCTGGATGTGCACGGCACTTACGGCGTGCCGCTTACGATGCACCTCACGCCCACGCTGGCGTCGTCTATCCAATGGGCGGCAGTGGACCCGGCGTCGCCGCACCCGTATCGCGACGGTCCGGCCTTCAACGCACGCCTGCACACGCTTGCCGACTTGGGGGTGGTGTCATTCGTGGGCTCCACATTTAGCGATCACATTCTCGATTTCTTCCCGCAGGCGTTCAATGCCTCGTCCATTTCGCTGGCGAACGAATACCTGACGCACTTTTACGGCCCGCACGTATCTTCGCAGGTGCTCTGGAATCCGGAGCGTGTGGCCGGGGGAAGCACGCTCACGCAGATCGGTGCGATGGGTTTTGGCTTCACGTTCATCGATCAGCAGCGCCATTTGTTCAAATGGTTCGGGCGCCAGAGCGCGCTGTCGGACGATGGCTACCGGCTCAATGCGATCAACGGGGTGAAGACCTTCGTCATCAATGACAACCTCGCGGGTGCGCTGTTCAGCAATGACGACCACGGCGTTACCGTGGCTCTCCGCAAGCTGCTGTTGCGCAAGGCGCGCAGTTCCTTGCAGGACCAGGTCTTTGTGTTCGTGAATAATTGGGAGGACTTTGGGAATGCGGCCAATGCCGCGGCCTACGACGCGAATATCCGCTGGCTGGCGAGTCATCCGTGGGTGCAGCTCGTGACGCCCGATGAGATCGCCAGCGGCCAGATCGATTTGAATGTCCCGCCGGATGGCAATGGCAATACTTGGGGAACGGTCGCGCGCGGCACGGGGCTGAATCTCGCCCGCGTGGCGCATGACTTCCTCGATCACGCCACGCAGGAGGATTACGCAAATTGGTACAATGGCCAGGCGGGCCGCGAGGAGAGCTTGCGTGACAAGCTCTTCGACATCCGCCCCGGCACGACGCTCGCCGCATCCCGCAAATTTGGGACCGTCGGCACGGACGGGGTCTCGAACGATGCATGGAATGCGGTGAATTCCGTCTCCGGGAGCAGCCCCCTCAATCGCCTCGCGCGGGCCACCGTGTTTTCCGCGGCGTTTGAGACGGCTTTCCACAATCAGGCGAACAACGACCTCAGCAAGTACAGCACGGGTGCTTATATTTATCCGGACATCTCGTTGCAAACCCTGGCGCCGTTTGCGCAAGTTTCACAGTCACAGTTCCGAAATGCAGCCATCTATCAGCGGGTGAACGCCTGGGCGCAATTGGCGGGCACCGGCGGACTGAATGGCAGCGTGATTTCCGAGGCGTCCGACCCGGACCTCGATGGCGAGAATGAGTATCTGCTCTACAACGACCGCCTCTTCCTGATGTTTGAGCGCATTGGCGGGCGCCTCGTGGGCGGCTGGGCGCGCGACCCGGTGACGAACAAAGTCTTCCAGGCCTTCGGCACGCCGATGACCTATGCCGGCCTCGCGGACGAGCGGGAAGGGGACACCAACATCACCGCCGGCGCCGTGAACGCCTATCGCGTGAGCTCACTGCGCGACCAATTCTACACGCCCACCACGGGTCCCGGGACGACGCAGTATGTGAACGACGTTTACACCGCGGTGGCCGCGCCCGCCGGCACGGGCTGGCAATTGACGAGCAGCGACGGACGGATTCGCAAAACGATCACGCTCACCGCGGGAGTGACGTCGGCGACGGTAGTGCACGAATTGCCGCTCGGTGGGACGCTCTTCGTACGCTTTGGGACGTCTCCGCATCTTGCGGACTTGCTGCTGAACGGCCAGCAATTCCTCCGGACGCGCGCGGTGAGCGGCCCGAATCTGAATATCTTCAACGTGAATCCCGCGGAGCCCGTCCGGGCGTTTGTCAGCGCGTCTGGCGGCAACTTTTTAGTGAATGCCACGGCCGTGGACCGCGACGGCGGAGTGGTCTTCGATACCAAAAACATGCGCAATCTCGCGCAGACCCAGCAGTCCGAATACTTCCTTTCCGGCGGCACGGCGACGTACCAACTCGGCATCCAGACCCTCAGCACCATCACTGGCGACAACGACCTGGACGGATTGCCGGATAGCTGGGAAATCGCCAATGGTCTCGATCCCGCGGATGCCTCAGGCAACAACGGCGCGAATGCCGACCTCGATGGCGATGGCCGCACCAACTTCGAGGAATACGCTTTTGGCGGAAACCCCTTCGTCTCCGATCTCGGCACGACCAGTGCGACGATCACGCGCACCTCGCCCACCACCTGCACACTGCATTGGCACACGGTCGTGGGGCTGAATTACCGGGTGGAGTACAAGAACGATCCGACCACGGCGAACTGGCAGACCGCGGCGAGCGTCATCCCCGGCACAGGCAATCTCGCCACGTGGACCGATGATGGCAGCGAGACCGGTACCGCGCCCGGCTCCGAAATCCGCCGCATCTACCGCGTGCGCGCGGCGGTGCCGTAGAGCGCGCTGCCTACGCTGGCCGCCAGTGCACGCCGCTTTCCGTCACCACGGCATCCACGGCGATATCGTGCGCCTCCAGCGGCATCTCCTCTACGAGTTGTCGCTCGAAGCAAACACCGACTTTTTGCACCGCGGGCGGCAACTCCGCGAGCAATCGATCGTAGTGCCCCTTGCCGTGGCCGCAACGCGCGCCGCCTCGCGTGAACGCCACCCCTGGCACGATCACCAAATCGACGCTCAGCACCGACACTGGTTTGTCCGGTCTGGGTTCGCGAATGCCGAATCCACCCGGAGCCAGTTCCCACAGCGACTCGACCGCAAACAGCGAAATGTGCTCCTCCTGGATGAGCGGGTACGCCATCTCGCGTTCCTCGCGAAACGCCCAGAGCCCATCCACGTCCGGCTCGCTCGGCAGCGGCGCGAACAGGGCGACGCAGCGCGCCTGCCGCCAGGCTGGCAGCGCCACGATACCCGCGCAGAGACGCGCGCTCATTTCCCCGCGCATGTCTGGCGGCAGCGGCGGCAGGGCCTTGGCCCATTGCCGCAATTCGCGCTTCGTCGGCATCGCCATTACACCGCGTGATGCACCGCTTCGCGAGCGATCGACCGCGCCACGCGGATGCCCGATTGCAGCGCGCCTTCCATGTAGCCGACAAATTTGTAGCAGGTGTGCTCGCCTGCGAGGTGCAGCCGACCATGTGCCGTCACGAGCAGCGGGCCTACGGTGGTGACTTGTCCCGGCGCGGGGAAGGAATAGCCGCCGCCCGCGAGCCGATCATTGGGCCAATCCATGAAACGCGAGCCTGTGCATTGCTGCGGCAGCGCGGGATAAATCTCCGTCATCGCCCGGCGCAGCCCCTCGTGGGTGCCCGAGTTCCCACTGTGGCTCGCCCGTTCCGCCGCCGGCCCGCCGGCAAAACCGGTCAGGCAGGCGCCGTGTTTGACGGACTGCCCATCCGTCGCGTCCCACGTGAGGCCCAGCATTTCGTCAGTGAGCGCGTCCGGCGCGAGTTTTTCGCCGCGCCAGAATCGCGTCCGAACCGCTGTGAGAAATTTAGCCGCCGTGCCCATTTGCGGATCGAGCGCGCCGGGCAGACCGGGCGTGATGAGGATGCGATTCCATACCGGCGGCGGCACGGCCAATACGACTTCGTCCGCTTCCAAAGTCTCGCCGGCCGTCGTGGTCACCGTCACCTTGTCGTCGAGCAATCGGATGGAACGCACCGGCGTCTCGTGCCGCAAGCGGCTGTCGCCAATGCTGCGGGCCAGTGCATTCGCCAGGCTCTGGTTGCCTTCGCTGCAGCGAAACAGTTCGCTATCGGTGAAATATTTTTCCAGACCGCCGCCCTTCACCTGCGTGAGATTGCCGAGGTAACTTTGCCGGCGCAGCGACACCGCGTTGTTGTTCTGCAGCTCGGCGGCGAGAGCCTGTTTGCAGGTCTTCGAGGCGCTGAGGCCACGCAGCCAATCCGCCGTGGTGCGATGATCCAGTCCCCGCGCATTTGGCGTCTGCCACGGCGCATCGGCATCCACCGCCCGCGCATCGGCAATCATCGTTTTGTAGGCCTGGTCCATTTCTTTGTAGAGCGCCTCCGATTCCGCCGCCGTGAGGCGCTTGCGTCCGACAATCACCGGATACTCCGCGTCGTCCTCGGTAACGTGTCGGAAGCCGAGGCCAAATTTCTTTCCGAAGCCGAGCCACGCCGGATGATTCGCCCCGACCAATTCTCCGCCGCCTTCGACATTCGCTCCACGCACAAAATCGCGAAACGTCAGCACCCGGCCCCCCACGCGCTTGCGCGCTTCCAGCACGGTCACGGCAATGCCGCGCGCCCGCAATTCATGCGCGCAAGAGAGTCCGGCAAATCCGCCGCCCACCACGATCACCCGATGCGCTCCGCCCCGCGCGGCCGCAAAGCTCGTCCCGCCCGCCACCAATCCCACCGCGCCCGCCAGCGCCGTTTTCAAAAAATCCCGCCGATCCATGGCGGTGGGGTTGAAGCGACGTTGGAGGCGAGAGAAAGTCAGCGACATGGTGGGCCGAATATGGACTCCCGCCCCGCAGCATGGCGAACCAAATGTGGCCATCGTTCGTCTGATTGACCGCCCGCGCGGCATCGACGATAGGCTCTCCCATGCTCCACATTCCACGCCCATGACCCTGCCGGTGGTCCTTAGCATTGCCGGCTCCGACAATAGCGCCGGTGCCGGGGCCCAGGCCGATTTGAAGACCTTCAGTGCGCTCGGCTGCTACGGCGTCACGGCGATCACGTGTGTCGTGGCGGAGGTGCCGGGGAAGGTCTCGGCGATTTACTCCATTCCCGCGGAAATCGTCGCGGAGCAAATTCGCCTGCTCTTCGGTGCTTTTCCCGTCGCCGCGCTGAAAACCGGCATGCTCTATTCGCGCGAGATCATTGCGGCGGCGTGCGACGTTCTCGAGGCGTGCGCTCCGAGCGTGCCCCTCGTGGTGGACCCAGTGATGATCGCCACCAGCGGCGACCGCCTCCTGCAGGACGACGCCATCACGCTCTATCGCGAGCGTCTTTTTCCGCGGGCGGCGGTGGTGACGCCCAATCTCGATGAAGCGCGTGCTCTCCTCGGGCGTGATATTGTCAGCGTCGCCGAGATGCAAGCCGCCGGACGTGAATTAGCCTCGCGCCATGGCTGTGCGTGGCTGATCAAAGGCGGCCATTTGCGTGGAAACACTGCCACCGACGTTCTCGTGACCGCGAGTGGCGAGGTGCACGAATTCCACGCGCCCTTCGTTCCTGGCGTGAGCACGCACGGGACGGGCTGTACTACCAGCGCGGCCATCGCCGCCGCACTGGCCCACGGCGTGCCGCTGCGCGATGCGGTCGCGGAGGCGAAGAAATTTGTGCACAACGCCATTGCGGGATTCCTGCGCTGGGAGCGCGATGGAAAGACGACCGATGCGCTGCACCATTTTGCGTCGTGATGCGGTGCCAGGCCTTCACCAGCGGGGGCCAGTCATCGGATGAAGCTGGACACCGGCCCGCGAATCGTGTTTCCCGCCGCTCATGACCAACCGCACCGGAATCCTCGCCGGCGGCAACTGGATTGTTGACGCCGTCAAAATCATCGATGTCTGGCCCCAGCAAGACGCGCTGGCCAATATCTTCAGCGTGTCGAAAGGCACGGGCGGATCGCCGTTCAATATCCTCGTGGACCTGGCTATCCTCGGCGCGAAATTTCCGCTGCTCGCGGCCGGCCTCGTGGGCGACGACAGCAACGGCGAATGGATCACGGATGTGTGTGCGAAACACGGCATCGACACCGCCGGCCTCCTCCGCAGCAAGACCGCGCCGACCAGCTTCACCGACGTCATGACGATTCGCGATACGGGCCGCCGCACTTTTTTCCACGCGCGCGGCGCCAACGCCGAGCTCGGGCCGGAGCATTTCGTCTTTTCCAATTCCCAGGCGCGCATCTTCCATCTCGGCTACCTGCTGTTGCTGGATCGCATGGACAGCCCCAGCGCCACGCATGGCACGGTGGCCGCGGAGGTGCTCGCCCTCGCGCAAGCGGCTGGGTTGAAGACGAGCATCGATTGCGTGAGCGAGGACAGCGATCGTTTTGGCCGCATCGTGCTGCCCGCGCTGAAGCATGTGGACTATTGCATCATGAATGAGTTCGAGGCCGGACGCGTGACGGGGCGCAAGGTGCGAAACGGCGATCAGCTCGACCGCAACGAACTGCGCGCCGCCATGCAATCGCTGATCGAGGCGGGTGTGCGCGAGCGCGTGGTGGTTCACTTCCCGGAAGGCGGTGCCGCGCTGGGCCGCGATGGCACGTGGGCCGAGCATGGCTCGGTGCGGCTTCCGGCCGGGTATATCAAAGGTGCGGCCGGTGCTGGCGACGCGTTTGCCGCTGGTGTGCTTTACGGCTGGCACGAGGATCTGCCCGTGGTGGAGCAGCTCCGCTATGGCGTCTGTGCTGCTGCCGCGAATCTCAGCGACGAGACATGCACCGGTGGCATCAAGTCACTCGCGGACTGCCTGGCCTTTGGTCAGAAGTGCGGCTTCCGCTAAGCCGCCAGCTACGGCCGCGTCACCCGCAGCCGGCAAAAGAGCTGCGGCGATGCGCTGTTCACGGGCCACGACAATCGTTCCCACGTTTCGTCCAGCGCGGTGATCTGCGGACTGCCACCGAGCGGCTGCCAGTTGATCATATTCGTGGAAATCTCAGCGATGTAGGTGATCCCCGGCCCGCTCGCCGCCGTGCGGCGCAGAAAATCAAAATGCCATGCGCCTGGGCTGCCGAGCACCGGCAGCCCTGCGGTGCCGCCGGGCGGCAGCGGCTGGGCGTCGGCCAGCTGGGGATTGGTGTGCTGCGCAAACTCGACGAGATTTTTCACGCCGTCGCCATCTGGATCTGCGTTGTCGCCGGCGATGGTGGCGTTACTGCTTTGCGGTCCGAATTGCTCCTCGCGCCACGACGCCAGTGGCGCGTTGCCCACGCACAGGCCGTGGCCAAAGCTCGTCACCCAAATCTTTCCCGCATCGCTGGGATCGAAGAACACGCGCGTGGGCTGGCGGAAGGGATAACTCGTCACGGCCTCCCACGTCGGCGCCGCCGCAGTGAGATTGCTCGTGTACCATAGCCCGTCCTGCTCCGTGGTCAGGTAGGCGATGTTGGCATTGGTCGGATGCACGGTGAGCGACTCCACGTTCGCCAGATCCGTCGGCACATTCGCGTTGGAAAAGATCTGCGTCCAATGCGCCCCGCGATCCGTCGTGCGGTAAACGCCGCCTTTGTTATTCGGCGCGCCACCCCAGCCATTGAAGACACACACGTACCACGTCTTTTGCGTGGCATCATTCGGGTCTACCACGAGGTCCTTGGTCCAATACTGCATATTGGCGTGGCTGACGTCCGTCCACGACGTGCCTTGGTTACTGCTCACGAAAACGCCGCTGCTCGCCGTGAAAGTCCCACCGCTGTTGCGCCGGCCGCTGTACGTCGCCACCAGCGTCCCGTCATTGAGCACCACCACGTTGTAAGGGTGTCCTTCCGTGCGCGTGGGCATCGCGCACTTCGTCCAGGTCGATGAGGCGCCCGCGCTGAGATTGTTGGTCGTCCACACGCCGCCTTGCGGGCTCGAGCCGCCGTTCCAGTGAATCACCGAAGCATACATCCGTTCGGCATTGGTTGGGTCGGTGGCTACCCAAATCACTGGCTTGGCGAAATTTTTCACCGTCGTCCATGACGAGCCGTTGTCGGCGGAGACGAGCACCTTGCCGCCGCCGCCATCGATGCGCAAGTCCTGCAAATAGGTGCTCTCGTACATGTCGTGCACCGTCGACGTCGCCGCGTAGAGCTTGCCGTTGGCGTGCTTCGCGAGGCGGTACATCGAATTGTCCGAGTGGCCGGTGTAGTTGAAATTCCACGAGTAGCCGCCGTCATCGCTCTTGCTGCCCTTGATGTCCGAGTTGCCCAGCAGCACACGATTGGTCGCGGGGAAGAGCACCTGCCAGCATGTCGTATTTTCCAGCCCTACGCTGTGGTAGCTGTGGCCTGTGGGCGTCGACGCGCCCGCCGGATTTTGATCGGCCGGCTTTAAGTAAGCCTGCCGCCAGTTGGTGCCGCTGTTGGTGGTGAGATGGCAAAAGCCGTAGTCGGTGAAAGCGGCCTTCGCAGCGTCGGTTGGCGACACCGCAAAGCCGACGGGATTTCCGCCGTAACTCCAGCCACGGTCGCCGCCCTGGCCGGCCCAGCCCGTGGCCACGTTGCCATTGTTCGTCGTCGTCAGCACGCTTGTCCAGTGTGCGCCTGCATCGGTGCTGCGGTAAACAACGGGCATTTCGTTGCCATCCGCGCCGGCGGCCCACAGCACCGAAACATTGTTCGTGGCCATGCCGACCCACGGTAGTTGATGGGTGGTGGTGATGCCCGTGGTGTGCGGCTGCCACGCCGTCGAGCTGCCCCAATCCAGCGTGTAGAGCGTGGGCCCCGCGGGCTGCATGTCGTAAAAATCCTCCACCATCTCGTCGTTGTAAGTATCGCCCGTCACCGTCGCGCAGACGAGCCGCCGCGTATTCCCGTTGCGTCCACCGGCAAAGGAGACCATCTCCTGCGTGTTCGGAATCCCCGTGAGGCTGGTCACTGCAAAACTGCTACCGTTGTTCGTGCTCGCCACCACGCCGACATTCGTCCCGATGACGATATTCGTTCCATCCCAGAAAACACCCGCGATCCGGACGCCATTGCCGCTATTGGCATTGGTGTAAGCGGTGCTCCAACTGCTGCCGCCGTTGCTGGAGAAATAGATGGTGTCGTAGCTATTCAGCAGCAGCCGCTGGGTGCTCGCGGGGTCGGCCCAAAAAGTAGACGACTCGCCATCGGTCGGGTCATTCGACAGCGGCGTCCACGTCCTCCCGCCATCCGCACTCCGCGACGCATGCCGCACGTCGCCCGTGTAATCGAGTGTGAAGAGCACCTTCGAGTCCGACGTGAAGCGCACGCACGACTCGCGATTCCCCTGGAGCCGCCGAAACGGCACCATCGCCCAAGAAGCGCCCATCGTTTTGGACTGAAACAGCTCCGACATATCGCAGGAGATCCAGAGTTCCTGCGTATCGTACGGACTGAATGAAGGCGAAAACAGCGCTCCGCCGCCGCCCACGCCGCGCGTCTGCCAATCGAGCGCCGGCACCGCCGCCGAAGCCGGGCCGCCGAGCAGTGCAAGCCACGCCAAAATAGCCCTTGGAAAGGAAAGTCTCATCGGTAGGAAGTCGTTGCCCGGGCTAAAGGCGACGATAGCCAAAAGCAGGAGGCATTCCAGAGATAGACCAGCCGAAAGGATGAGCCGGTGGCGATTGCCGGTTGCTCAAAGACCAGTCTCAGCCAGGCGGTGGGAGCGGCCGCTCTGCCGCTCTATTCCACCGTAAGCCCGCTCTCTTCTTGAAAGGCCTTTTTCTCTGCTGGTGACATCCGATGATAAAAGTAACGGATCGAAAAGCCGCCTTTGAGTCGCTGGCCATCGAGATATTTCCAATCGGAAATCTCATCCAATTTGAAACTCACTTCGTCGCCGAGTTTCACTGCTTTCGTCTCATAGGCGTCATTGGCGACCACTCCCTCAAAATGGTCTCCAACTTCCCGCACCTCGGAAATCCACATATGCTCCACCGAGCTTGGCGCGGCTGGATAGGGTTTCTTCACGGCGAAGCCCGAGTAGGAAGGCTTGGGGTGCCGGAGCGCTTCCAGAAACTCGGACGAAGTTTGTTTCGCTTTCACGATGGCGGCATTCATCTCCGGATCATCGTCCTTCACGTGAACGAAATTGCTGTCTTCGTCGTGCGTCTTCTCCGCCTGTGGTTGTGACTTGTGGCACGAGACCAGGGCGCCGGCGAAGACGAGGAGCAGGATGCGAATCATGATTCGGTGCTGATAGCACTGGCCTTCGCAGAGGCGAGGCGAATCCCCTTCATCAATGCGGTGTTGCTTTCACGCGCGCGAAGGAGCGCGTTTTGGCAGCGATCGCCGGAAGCACTCGCACCGTCACCACTTCGGTCACGCCGTCTTCGGAAGGAGCCACACTCACCGTTTGAAAACGCGCGGGATTGCTGTCCCACGTCCCGAGATCGTCGCTCACTTCCAAGGTGTAGTCGATCGGAGGAGTGTCGGTGCGGCGAACATAGCTGAATTGCCAATACGCCTGCTGATCGACGGGATTGATCGCCGTGGTGCACAGTGGAAAGGCGACGGGCGATGGCGCCGCCGGTGACTGATTGAAAGCATATTCGAGCAACAACGGCAGGCCATCGTGGTCGCCGTCATCCGTAGGATCGTTGGGGAGCGTGGGGGCGAGATTATTTTGCTGCTCCCACGCGAGCGGCAGACCGTCGCGGTCTTCATCGCTCGCAGGATTCGTTGTGGCGGTGCTGGCGTAGAAGTCGTGCCAGCGTTGCAGTGCAGGCTGAAAGGCGGCGCTCTCGATGTCGCCGACATAGATTTCGTGGTACTCGGAGCGATACGTGTTGAAGGCAAATTCGATGGCGTCATTCGGCGTGCCATAGAGTGTGTTGGTGACATGGCCGTCGTTGAAGGGCCGCGACCAACTTCCGAGCATCTGAAAGCCGTTCCACGCTGCGTCGCGGCCAGCGAAAAGTTCTGTGGCGAAGCTCGTCACCGGCGTCCCGGAATAGGGGTCGAGCCCGGGCCCGAGACGTTTGGCGGCGAGGTTTTCCATGAAAAAGCCGATGTGCGGGCGCGTGGGGCCATTGAATTCGCCAAGCAATTGCTGGCGCAGCCAGTCGGCCGCGCCGGTGCCGCCATAGCTGGCGTTCTCGCTGTCGGTTACCGGCCAGAAACCGAGGTGTAGGAATTTGCCGGGAAACTCGCTTTGCAGCGTGCGCAATTCGTCCTGCACGGCTTCGAGCAATTTCTGCCGGGTGTAGCCGGGGAGGTCGCGGAGTAGCGCGGAATTCGGATCCCGAATGCCGGTGAAGCCACCGGGCAAATAAGGATCGAGCAGGACGAGGCGCGGATCATTTTTCAACGCGATACCGCTCGTGATAGTGCTGCCCATCGCTTGCAGCATCGCGCGGCGGCGCTGGCGCAGATAGGGATCCCACGGTGTGGCGCGGATGACGCCGGCATCATTCCAGGTCTGCACGCCGGAAGCTGCGGCGATGTAGAGCGGCTCGCCGGGACGATCGATTTGCCCCGGCAGGATGATGAGTGAGAGATGCTGGCCGGCGGGAAGCTTGGTCAGCACGTTTTGAATGATGTTGAAATCATATTGCCCGGGCGTGGTATCGCTCTCTACGTCGCGCCAGGCCACGCGCAGCGTGAAGCCGTCGACAAAGGGCAGGGACCGGATGTTGCCATCGCGCAGAGAAATCGTCGCGCCAAAGGTGGCCGTGTAGTTCGCGGGGCCTGCGCTATCGAGCACATAGACGCCGCGTGGGCGGCTGAACTGTGCTGCCGCCGCGGTGAGATCGGTGACCACGAAAAGTAACTGTGCGCTGCGGGTGTAGTCGCCGTCGCTGATGTTGAGTGTCACCGTGGCGGCGCCGGTCTGGCCCGTTGCTGGGGTCAGGGTGAGCGTGCGGTTTGTACTGGAACCGCCGAGCGCGAGGCTGGCCTTCGGCAGGAGGGTGGGATTGGAGGAAGTTGCCGTGACGCGCAGATCGGTCGCCGTCGTTTCTGCATCGCTCACGGTGAAAGCCAGCGGCGGCGGTGCGACGTCGAGATTCACGGCTTGCAGGCCCGGCAGTGATGAAATGGCTGGTGGGGTGTTGCCGCTGAGCACATCGAGCACAAAGGCGGTGTTCGCGGTGTTTGTGCCATCGGACACGGTGAGAGTGATGGTCACGCGCCCGCTTTGGCCCGGCGACGGGGTCACCTGCACCGTGCGGCCATAGCTGTTGCCGCTGAGCGCGATGCCGGAGGCCGGGACAAGTATGGGGTTCGACGAAGTCGTGGTGATGGTGAGCGTGTTTTCAGCTTGCTCGGTATCTTTCACGATAATGGTCGCCGGGCCAAAGACGGTGCCGGTGGCGATGACATCGCTCGCAAGCGCGGAGATCACGGGAGGCGTGTTACCAGCAATGGAATTGGCGACGGTGAGCGTAAATGCGGTGGCGGTGGTCTTGGTGCCGTCGGTCACCGTGAGGGTGAGCGTGGCCACGCCCGATTGTCCCGCCGCCGGTGCCAGGGAGATGGCGCGGCTCGCACCACTGCCGCCAAGCGTGATGCCATTCGCCGGGAGGAGTGTGGAGTTGGACGATACTGCACTCACAGAGAGCGAGGACACCGGCGTTTCGACATCACCGACAGTGAGCGCGATGTTGCTGACTGGAACTCCCGGCGTGGTGCGCTGATCGGGAATCCACGAAACGCTCGGCCGAAAATTCACCGCCGATGGCCCGCCGCCACTAGCTTGGATGGTGACCTGCAGATAGGTGACGGCGGCGAGTTGCCCGGTTGCTGCCGTGCCATCGGTCACCACCAGGGCGACTTCCACCGTACCGCTTTTGCCGGCCGACGGAGAGATGGTCAGTGTGCGATTGGCGCCCGAACCATCGAGCGCGAGCTGGCTATTTTGCAGGAGGCCCAAGTAGCCGGTGACCGGTGGCGAAGCGCTGGCCGCCACATCGGAATCGAGGCTGAACGCCTGCAGCGCAAGCGCGCTCGCTGCTGTTTCGTTGTCACCGATGGTGATCGCGATCGGTGACGATGCCGTGCCCGCCATGACCGTCACGCTCGCCGGTGCGCTGATGGTCGGCGCGGTATTCCCGGCAAATGCCAGCACTCCCGTTTGCGTGAACCAGGCGCGCGTAATCGCATAGGCGTCGTCACGTTTTTGGTTCGCGTCGAAGATGCCGTGCGGCACGCCCTTGTAGAGATTGAGCCGGTTCGTCACGCCATGGGCATCGAGGCTCGCTTTCAGATTTTGCGAGAGCGGATAGCTCGTGTCGCCAGTGCCATGGAAAAGCAGCATGGGCGTTGTGATGCCTGCGACCTCCGTAGCGGTGGGCGTGGCATTGGCGGGGCTGCCCGTGCCGCTCTGCGAACCGCCCGCGCCGAGCACCGCCGCGCGAATGGCAGAGTAGGGCGCGGGATTTTCGCCGCAAAATCCGCCGGTGAAATAGGCGCCCATGCTGTGCGCGAACATGCCTACGCGGTTCATGTCCACCTGCGGCGTGGCGGCGAGGATTTTCAAGCACGCGCGGACGATGCGGCTGTTTTCCGGGCAGTAGCCTTCATTGTCCGGCGAGCCGCCGCCCGTGCCCGCATGCGTGAGCTGGGGCACGATGCAATAGTAGCCCCACGCTTGGAAATTGACGGCGTGCTGGGCATCGAAATTCGCGGCGCTGCCGCCCTTCCCATGGCAGATAATCACCGCCTGCCCCGTGGCGGCCGCTCCGCTGGGCTTGCGAAGGTAGCCCGTCACGGCGGCGCCCGGATCGGCGGGATCGTCGTAGGTGAACGAGTGGTCGGCGTCGTTGTACGTGAAGCCGGAAAGTGTTTGCGCATGAATCCGGACCGACAGGGCGATCAGGGCGCAAAGAACCCATAGGAGGAGTAATCTCATCGCAGTTTACTTTTTGCCGCCCGCGGGCGATTCGATGAGCGCGATAGCTTCATCGAGCGCCTTCATCGCGAGTTGATGCTCACGGGCTTCAGCATGCTTTTGAAATTCGGCCCATTTGGTACGAACCGCCTCCACGTCCTGGCCTTCACGTCGCATGCGCTCGAGGCCATCACGGACCCGCTGCAGTTTCGCACGGATTGTTTCGCCACTGCCCGGCGCAGTCGCGGTGCTCGTTTCGCGCAGCGAGCGGGCGCGCTGCTGCTGGTCAGCGCTCAGGATCGATTTGGCGACCAAGGTCATCTGGAGGCGCAGACGTTTGATTTGCGATTCGACCGCCTCGAGTTCCGCATACTTTGAAAGCACGGCCGTCTCGTCGGGCTGCGCTGCGGAAAGCAGGGTGACGAGCGCGCCATTTGCCGCCTGCATTTTGGGCAGCAGCGGCTGCATCTCGCGCTGCAACGGTGCCAGCCCGTCGGCCAGCCGCTGTTGCTGCTCCGGGCTGAGACCGAGCGCGGCGGCATTGGGCAGCAGCAAGTCCGTGGGCAACATCTGCGCCAGCAAATCCTGGGGCGTCGCGGCTAGCGCCGCGAATGAGGCGAGGAAGATGAGGAAAGCGAGAAGGAGTCGCATGGCGTGTCAGGGCTGGTGGAGGAGTTGTTCGATCTCGCGAGACAGGGCGGGCACCGATCGAGCGTTCGTGCCTGCCAGCAGGGCGTCGGTTGGCGCGGTCCATTCGACCGATTCCAAATTGGCGAGTGCTTCCGGGGAAACTTCGGGCAGCTCATCCCGCGGTGAGCGCGGCCAAAATATCATCGCCGCGCCGATGATCATTGCTGCCGCCGCGCCCAGCCATGTGAGCCGTGGCCACAACGGATGGCGCGCCGTCACCGGTCCACGCAACACTTGCTCAAAGGACGGAGCGAAGGCTGCTTCTTGATCCCGCAATTCATGCAGACGTTTTTGCAGGTTGGGTTCGTCGTTCATGGCTGTGTTGATTCGCCGCCGAGGAGTTCGCGCAGCCGCGTCTTGCCCCGCTCGTAGTGCTGCCGGACCGACCCCGGCGAAATTCTCATGACCGCCGCCGCGTCATCGAGCGTCAGGTCGTGGTAGAACACCAGCCGCAGCACCTCCGCCTGCCGCGCCGCCAGCCGGCCCAAGGCCGCGCGGACCTCGCCACAGCGCTCAGCGCGCTGCATGGATTCCGGCGCCAGCGGGGCCGCATCAGCGCTCTGGGCCGCGGCCTCGATGCCGAGAAATCGCGTCAGCCAGCGCCAGGACCATCGCTGGTAATCCAGCGCCGTATGGCGAATCACCGAGAACAGCCAGGTCTTAAATGCAGACCGGCCGTCGTGGCGCGCGCGCCCATCGAGGACTTTGTGGTAGCTCATATGCAGCACCTCTTCCGCGGTGTCCCGCGCGCCGCGGCAACAAGCCAGCGCCCAGCCCCAGCACTCTTCGTGAAGTGCTGCGAGCTGTTCGGGGAGCTGGATGTCAGCCGTTTCGCGGGTCATTCATTGCAGAACAAGGGTCTGCGGGATTAGTCGTTTGGAGAGCAGGGGGGTGTGACACGAAAGGTGCACTATTTTTCTGGAGACGAGCAATGTGAACCAGGCCCAGGGTGGTAGAGAAGTGGTGCCCGCCGAAACGGAGGCGGAGGGACCGCGGGGTATGCGAACATTCTGGCTCGACCGCGCGGTTGCCGGCGCTTGTATCGGTGCACTCTCTTCCCGAAATGAAACGCATCACCTCCATCGGCCTGCTCACTCTTTCCGCTTTTGGCGCGCACCTATGGGCCGAGGACAAACCGGCGCCGGCTGTTTCCCCAGCTACGGCTCCGCCGATCCCGGCGGTGCTGCCGGGGAAGGGGCTGGCGGAGCATGATTTCTTTTATGCAGGGGAGGGGAAGGAAGAGCGAATGTATGTGGTGCGCGATGGGAAGATTGCGTGGTCGTACACGCATTCGGGCAAGGGCGAGATTAGCGATGCCGTTCTGCTGCCAAATGGGAACGTGCTGTTTGCGCATCAATTCGGGATCACGGAAGTCACGGCGGACAAAAAGGTGGCGTGGAATTACGACGCGCCGTCCGGGACGGAGATTCATACGGCGCAGCCGATGGGCGCGGGCAGGGTATGGTTTATCCAGAATGGCGACCCGGCGAAATGGGTGGTGATCAACCAGGAAACGGGGGCGACGGAGAAGGAGTTCATGCTGCCGGTGGGCAATGCGAAGGGGACACACGGGCAGTTTCGCCACGCGCGAATGACGGAGGCGGGCACGCTGCTCGTGGCGCACATGGATCTCGGCAAGGTCGCAGAGTATGACCTTTCGGGAAAGGAAGTGTGGTCGGCGCCCGTGCCTGGGGTGTGGTCGGCAACGCCGCTGGCGAACGGCAATGTGCTCGTGGCGAGCAACAAAAAATTCGTGCGCGAATTGAACCGGAAAGGCGAGACGGTGTGGGAATGGACGCCGGCGGATTCGCCGGAGTACCACATCACCAGCCTGCAACTGGCCACGCGGCTCGCGAATGGAAACACGCTGATCAACAATTGGTTCAACCAATGGTCCGGCAAGCTGGACCCGGCAAATCCGCCGGTGCAGGCCATCGAGGTGACGCCGGACAAAAAGGTGGTGTGGGCGCTCCGCTCGTGGGCGGAACCGGCGGATCTGGGGCCCGCCACGACGATTCAGATTTTGCCTCCGGAGAAATAAAAGGCGCCGGCAAACTGGAAATTTATCCACCTCCTCCCTAACGCTCTTGCCCTCCGGCGATTCTCCCGCCACACGAAAGTTTTTCCACCTATGAAGTTTCATTCCTTGCCCATCCTCGCCGCGGCTTGCGTGGCGATTGTTCAGCCGGCGTTTGCCCAACAGAAGCTCGAGCTCAAGGCCGGTGACCATATCGCGATTGTGGGCAGCGGTTTCGCCGATCGGCAGCAGCACCATGGATGGCTGGAGGCGCTCATCGACAAGGCCTATCCGAATCTCGATTTGACGGTCCGCAACCTTGGCTTTGCCGCCGACGAGGTGAATGTGCATCCGCGCAGCGACGAGGTGCCGACGATCGATCAGTTCCTCGACATGAAGCCCGGGAACACGACCCTGAAAGTCGGCAAGACCGAGGTGACTTACCACTGGGGCGCAGACTTTCACGCCAATGTGATTCTCGCATACTGGGGCTTCAACGAATCGTTTAAGGGCGAGGCCGGGCTGGCGGATTTTAAAAAGGCGCTCGACGAATATTTGAAAAAGCTCGCCGGTGCGGACTACGGCAAAGGCAAGCCGCGCGTGGTGCTCCTCTCGCCGATCGCCCACGAAAATCTGAAAGACCCGGTGAACTTCCCGGACGGCACGGCGAACAACAAGAATCTCGCCCTTTACACCAAGGCAATGGCCGAGGTGGCGCAGGCCAATGGCGTGCAGTTTGTCGATCTTTTCACCCCCTCCCACCAGCTCTACGCAC
>FTCB01000324.1_pt1 | contig 20937 bp, 17 predicted proteins | sample 1639431 | NCBI WGS metagenome assembly FTCB01 (sample SAMEA3914864, study PRJEB12502) | metagenome | biome: forest; material: soil | place: USA | collected 2012-03-12 | depth 0.3 m
GCCCTCGATGCCACCGGCAATCCCCAGGGGCTCGACTTCCTCCTCAGCTCGATCAACTGGCTGGTGGACCGTCAGCAACTCACCGGCGTGGCGCCCAAGACCGTCAGCCATTTTACTCTCAATGTCCCGGATACCCAACTCACCCGGTTTGCCCTCTGGGTCATGGTCATTATTCCAGCCGCGGCAGCCTTCCTGGGCGTGATTGTCTGGTGGCGCCGCCGTTCATGAGCCGGTTCAATACCATCCTGCTCTGCCTGCTGGCCGTGGCGGCCGTGGTTTTCCTCTTTATCTACGAGCCGCTCACGGAAAGTACCCGCGAGCACGAAAAAAGCGTACGCGAGGGCCTCGTCATGCATCTCGACCCCTCCAAGGTCCGCGCCATCCGCATCACCGCCGGGGAAAACACTCTGGAGATCAAGCGGGAGGGCAACGGCTGGGAAGTCGGGCAAAAAAACAAGGACCGGGCCGACTCCACTCTGGTCGATCAGCTCCTCAAAATGGCTGCCAACATGCATTTCTACGATCGCATCGAGGAGAAGGAATTCCACGGCGACGAGGACCTTGGCACCTATGGCCTGAAAAATCCCAAGCGGAAGATCGAATTTGACGGCGACACCAAGCAAACCCTCTTTCTCGGCAAGGACGCCGTCAACGAAGACCGGCTCTATGTACGCACCAGCGCCTCGCACGATGTCTACCTCGTGAAGGACGACATCGTGCAGCTCGCCCAGCGCGACATGAATGGCCTGCGCGACCGCCGCCTCACCGACCTCAATCCCGACCAGGTGGAGCGCATCATCATTCGCCGCCCCGAGGGCGAGATGGAACTCGAACGGCAGGCCGGGGTCTGGAATATCGTGAAGCCCCTCCAGGCGCAGGCCGACGAGAAGAAGGTGAACAACTACCTGCGCGTGGTGCTGGGCCTTCGCGTGCTCGATTTTGTGGCGGACGATTCCGGCGACCTCGGCATCTATGGCCTCGCCGAAGGGCAGAACGAAATCTCCTTCACCGCCGATGGCAGCAGCCGCCGCCAAACCCTCCGCATGGGCCGCGACAAGGCGGGCACGCTCTTCGGTCAATTCACCGCTCGCGACTCGGTCTTTCGCCTGCCCACCGATACCATGGATCTCCTCACCATGGGCCCCGATGCCCTGCGCAGCCGCCTCCTGCTTCCGTTAAATATCGATATCATCGATCTCATTCGCGTGCGGGCGCCAGGCGCCGATCTCACCATCGCGCGGAACGACAGCGGCTGGGTCCTCCGCGACGCCAGCGGCACCCGCCCCGCCAGCGAGGCCACGGTCCGCACCCTGGTGGATGCCATGTCCACTGCGGAGGTTTCCACCTACGCGCCGCTCACCGATGAAAAATCTCCCGCCTTGGGCCTGAATCCTCCGCGCTGCACCGTGGAGTTCCTTTCGTTCCTCTCGGAAAATACGCCCGAGGCCAAGGCCGGGGAGCAGATGATCGCCAGCGTCGCCTTTGGCAAAGCCGAGAACGGCAGCGTCTATGCCCGGGTCAGCGGCCGCCCCGAGCTGGCCAAGGTGCCGGAGGCGATCCTTAACGCCATCCCGCTCGATCCCAAGGGCTGGCTTTCTCCGAAGCAGCCATGAGGCCGGGGCACTCATTGCTCGCGGCGCTTCTTTCGCTCGCGACCCTCTCCGCCTTCGGCGAGTCCGTCACGCGGGATGAAGCCCTCAAGATCGCCCAGAGCTACGTCGAGCACGAATGGAAAGCCTCGCCCGCAAACGTGCGCCATGGAAAAGACGCGCAGGGGGTCAATATCCAGACTCCCGACCAGGCGGGCGGCAGCGGCTTTCCCGTGGGCGCCTGCTGGCTGGTGAACGAGAAAAATACCGGGGTACCCTACAAGTGGGGCGGGTTCGATACCCCGCAAAGCTTTGACGCCGGAGTGCGCGCCGGCCAGGCCGCCGGCGATGTCTACACCTCGGAAAAACGCAAGCTCGGCGGCGCCGCCGTCAGCGGCGATGCGGTGGGCATCGACTGCTCGGGCTTCATCTCGCGCTGCTGGAAACTGCCCAAGAAACACTCCACCTCCATGCTCTTCGGCATCTGCGACAAGCTCCCCTCCCCGGCCGATCTCAAGCCGGGCGATGTGATGAACTCTGCCGAGGGCCATGTCCTGCTCTTTGTAAAATGGAGTGACGAAACCAAGACGCGGGCCTTATTTTACGAAGCCGCACCTTTCAGCAAGACGCTGGCTTCCGAGCACGCTGTCGCTGACTTGCAGGCCTCCGGCTGCCAGCCCCTGCGGTACCGCTCCATTAAAGACTGACCAATTTTTCACCATGACCAGCGCCCAGCTCCGCCAATCCTTTCTCGATTTCTTCCAGGAGAAGAAGCACACCATCGTGCCCTCATCGAGTCTCATGCCCGACTCGCCGAACCTGCTTTTCACCAACGCGGGCATGAATCAGTTCGTCCCCATCTTCCTCGGGGAAAAGACCTGTCCCTACACGCCGGGACGCGCCGCGGACACCCAGAAGTGCATCCGCGCCGGCGGCAAGCACAACGACCTCGATGATGTGGGCCTGGATACCTACCACCACACCTTCTTCGAGATGCTCGGCAACTGGAGCTTCGGCGATTACTTCAAGAAAGAGGCCATCGAATGGGCCTGGGAATTGATTGTCGACCGCTGGAAATTCCCCGCCGAACGCCTCTACGCCACGGTGTACAAACCCGGCCCGGGCGACCCCAGCGAGTTCGACCAGGAAGCCCACGACCTCTGGGCCGCCCTCTTCACCAAGGCCGGCCTCGACCCCGCCGTGCACATCGTCAACGGCAACAAGGACGATAATTTTTGGTCGATGGGTGAAACCGGTCCCTGTGGACCCTGCACGGAACTGCATGTCGATCTTACCCCAGCGGGCGACACCAAGGGCTCACTGGTAAACAAGGGCGACGCCCGTTGCATTGAGATTTGGAACCTGGTGTTCATCCAGTTCAACGCAAATCCCGATAAAACCTTCTCTCTGCTTCCCGCTCAACACGTCGATACCGGCATGGGCTTCGAGCGCGTCACCTCCATCATCCAAGGGACGAAGAATTTTCAGGATTTTGCGAATGCGAAAATCTCGAACTACGAGACGGATATTTTCCGTCCGATTTTCGACGAGATCGAGAAGCTCAGCGGCCAGAAATACAGTGCCACTCTGCCAGCGCCCGGCAGCATCGGCGACACTGAGCAGGAGAAGGTCGACGTAGCGTTTCGCGTGATCGCGGATCACATCCGCACCCTCAGCTTCTCCATTGCCGACGGTATCGAGCCCGGTAACAAAGTTAGAAATTCAGTACTTCGCAGCATATTGCGCCGGGCAGTTCGATACGGACGTACCATAGGCTTTAAGAAGCCATTCTTTCACAAGCTGATCGATGTGCTTGCCGACACAATGGGGGATGTGTTTCCCGAGATTCGGAAACATCAGAAGCACATCAGAGAGGTTTTGCTGCGGGAGGAAGAGGCTTTCGATCGAACACTCGATCGTGGCCTAGCCATCTTCAATGATCACCTTGCCACGGCGACAGGAGAGACGGTTGTCCCGGGCCAAGTGGCTTTTACTCTCTATGACACCTACGGTTTTCCGAAGGACCTCACTGTAGTCATTGCTCGGGAACGCGGCCTATCGGTCGACCTCACCGAATTCGACCGCTTGATGGAGGAGCAGAAAGCGTTGGCTCGTGCTGCTCGGCAGACGCAGGTAATCAAGCTATCAAATATCGAAGCGCCTCCCACCCGCTTCATCGGTTACGATTTCATCGAAACCGAGGCGAAGCTTCTCGAAGTGGTAAGCGTGGACGATAAGATGGCGGCAATTTTGGATTCGTCGGTCTTTTACGCAGAGATGGGCGGGCAGGTTGGCGACACCGGCATACTCTCGCACGGCGGGGATAGCTGGCCCGTCACCAACACTCGCAAGGTCGGCAACACCTGGCTGCATTTCCTGGGCGGAGATGAACTTCCCGAGAGCGGAACCCATGTCTCGGTCATCGTGGACCTTGAGCGCCGACGCGCGATCGAGCGGCATCACTCGGTGACGCATCTTTTGCACTGGGCGCTGCATGAAGTAGTGGACCAAAGCGCCACCCAGAAAGGCTCGTCGGTCGGGCCGGACAAGCTGACCTTTGACTTCAATAGCGCCGCGCTGACCTTCCAGCAGGTGCGCGATATCGAACGGCTGGTGAACCAGCGCATCCTCGAAAATTCCTGCATCACCTGGATCGAAGTGCCCTACGCAGAAGTGAAGGGTCGCGCGGATATCATGCAATTCTTCGGGGACAAATACGGCGACGAAGTGCGCGTGGTTCAAATCGGCGGCGCACGTGGCGCGCTGGATGGCTACTCCATGGAACTCTGCGCCGGCACCCATACCCGCGCCACGGGCGAGATCGGTCTTTTCCGCATCACCAGCGAAGCGGCCGTGGCCGCCGGCGTACGCCGCATCGAAGCGGTGGCCGGATTAAAGTCCTTTGACCAGGCCCTCGCCGAGGCGGAGCGCATCACCTCTCTCTGCGGCAAGCTGAACACGCCGGTCGGCGAACTGGAAAAGAAAGTCGACGCCCTCCTCGCCCAGCACAAGGAACTCGAAAAAGCCCTCAAGGCCGCCAACCAGCGCGAAGCCTCCGGCAAAGCCAAGGATCTCCTCGCCAAGGTCGAAACCATCAACGGCACCCCCGCGCTCATCGCCGAGGTAGCCAACGCCGACGGCGACACCCTGCAGGTCATCGTGGATACGCTGAAGACCCAATTCCAAGGCGTCATCCTCCTCGGCGGCGCGGCCAATGGCGCAGTCGCGCTCGTCGCCGCTGTGAGCTCCGAGTTCACCTCCAAGATCCAGGCCGGCAAACTCATCCAACAAATCGCCCCAATCGTCGGCGGCAAGGGCGGCGGCCGCCCCGACAACGCGCGCGGCGGCGGCAAGGACCCCACCAAGCTCGGCGAGGCGCTGGCCCAGGCCCGCACCATCCTCGGCTAGGGCGCTTTATATTTAGCTGGATGTGACACTCGCGGACCGCCATCAACAATTTCGCGCCGCGAGGCGCGCACTTGCTGTAGTTAGGCCAGTCCCCTGGCGTCCGGCCCAACGGGCCGTCTCCCGAGCTACCTCGTTCAAACGAAAATAATCTAAAGCACAACCATGGCCGGACTAGTCTCAGACTGGCGCAAGCCGGCAGCGAAAAATCCCGACCACTGGCTGGAACAAGCCCCCGACTATTCCCGCCCCATCTGCGCCCAACTGCGCGACTGGATCTTCCGCTGGGAGCCCGATCTTACGCCCAGGGTGAAGTGGGGCTCACTCTGCTTCAAGGCCCGCAAGCTCGTCGTCGGCCTCGGCGCCTTCAAGCACCACGCCGGCCTCACCTTTTTCCGCGGCACCGAACTCCCCGATCCCTATGGCCTCTTCAACCAGGGCGAGGACAACGTCTCGATCCGCACCATCCGCCTCACCACCCTGGAAAACTTCAACCACAAGGCCCTAAAGAAGCTCCTCCATCTGGCGGTGGAATTGGACTACGAGCCCAAAATGCCCGCCCCGCCCAAAGTGAAGCGTCCGCAACTTCCCATGCCCGATTTCTTCACCACAGCCTTGAAGAAGAACAAGGTGGCCGCCGCAAATTTCGCGAAAATGTCCTTCTCCTGCCAACGCGAATACCTCGCCTGGCTCGGCTCCGCCAAACGCGAAGAAACCAAGGCCCAGCGCCTCGAACAAACCCTCGCCGCTTTGGCACACGGCTACCGCTGGGCCGATCGCAAATTAGCTGCGCCGCAAAATGGTAGGGGCGGTTGACCCCAACCGCCCGCGGGTACTCCGTCACCACCGAGTATCGAGCCCACCCATCGGCCACGCTATATCTTTACCCCCCTACGAAATCCACCGCGTCTCCGGCTTCAGATTAATATCCTCCGCCTTCACCTCAAAGCCGCACGACTGCATCAAATAATTCACGCCCTCCGCACTCTCCATGGTCTGCTTCAGGCTGTTGGCAAAAATCTCGATATACTCCTTGTAGCTGTCCAACGCGAGCCGCCCCTCGCCCACATGCCTGGCCAGCTCCTGATCGTGATTCTCGATCATCAGGGACAGCGCGCGGCGCAGGCGCTCCCGCATCACGGGATCAACGACGAGCTTAAAGGGACTGGCGCCGGGATCGGAAGGCAACTCGGCGGGGGCGATATCAAGGGTAAATGGGACGACGGCGTTGTCAGAAAGTGATTCGCTCATAACGCCGCTCACCTAACGCAGCTCTGACCCGAAAGGCAAGGAAGGGCCGGTGAATTTATGGAAAATCAGGGCAAACCCCTAGGGAAACGCTGATTTAATCGGGCAGGGCGTTTATCTCCAGCGCTCCGGGGGCCATTTGGTAGCGGCGCTTGACCTCAAGCGCCAGCAAGTTCGGCGCCCTCAAACTATCGGCCCTATCCCACGACCTTCCTCCCAACTAAATCAACCCATCCCCACTCTATAAGGCGTGGGACAAGCCGGCCCAGCCGAAATCCCTACTTCACCGCCGCCCAGACACGATGCACATCATCGTAGTCGTCAAGCGCTTGCAAAAAATCGCCCACATCCGCGGCTTCTTCCTCGGTAAGGGAAGGGTACTGCTTGGCCACGTTGCCGAGTTCGCACGTGATCACCGTCCAGCCATTCTGCGAAAGCCACTGCGAGACGCTTCCCGTCGCCGTGCGCTCCGTGATGAAGCGTGCCCCGAGCGCATCCGCCGGGATGTCGTCATTTTGCTCATGGGTGAGCGGCTCAACCTCGTTGGCCCCGGCCTCGATGGCCGCTTCCTCGAGATCCACCCCGGGAGCGCGATAAGCCTCCACCAGCCCGACATGATCGAAGAGAAATTTATTACTGCCGGAAACCCCAAGCTGCCCGCGCTTGAAAAGCTGGCGAATTTCCGGGGCGGTGCGGTTGTGGTTGTCCGTGTACACCTCAACAATCACGGGGATCTTGTGCGGGGCATAGCCTTCAAAAACGACATGCTCCAGAATGAGCTTCTCGTCACCCACGCCGGTGCCTTTCTTGATCGCGCGCTCGATGGCCTCGCGTGAGACAGACTCCCTGCGGGCCTTCTCCAAGGCCGCCGCGAGACGCGCGTTCGACCCCGGGTCGCCACCACCCAGTTTGGCAGCAACCATGATTTCTTTGACGAATTTGCCGTTCGTCTTCGATTTCTTCAACGAAGCGACGGCACGTTTAGCGTGGAGCCATTGGCGACCCATAGTTTCTCAGCCTACTCTGCCTAGGCCGCAGGTATCAACGAGCATTTCACGCGCAAATCCCCCAGATCTCGCTCCCCGCTAAGGCGGGGTGCGCATTTGCTGTAGCAACGCCAGTCCCCTGGCGTTCGGCCCAGCGGGCCGTCGCCCTGATTTTCTCCTCATCCTTTGCGACCTCTTTCCCTCTAGGCTTCACATCATCCCCAGCCAAACCCACTCCCCCCTGCCTTCCGGGCTCTCCCTTGGTGTTCTTTGTGTTCTTTGTGTGAACCCTTCTTCCAAATCAGTCCGTCCTCCTGCGCCTCTGAGGGAACATCAGTCGTTCCCCGCCGGGCTGCACTCCCATACGCAAATTCTCGACAAGCCCCCACCGGAAAGCTACTCCCCCGGTGGGGAATTTACTTTTTACTACTATGGGAGATACCAAAAAATTTCGGGCCGGAGTTCTCTTCGGCGAAGAGGTCAAGGAACTGCTGGACTACGCGAAGGCGCACGAGTTTGCCCTGCCGGCCGTCAATTGCATCGGCACCAGCTCCATCAACGCCGCTCTCGCGGCCGCGCGCGAGGTCAACTCGCCCATGATGATCCAGTTTTCCAACGGCGGAGCCCATTTCTTCATCGGCAAGGGCATCAGCAAGGATGGCCAGCTCGGCTCGATCCTCGGCGGTGTCGCCGGAGCCCACTTCGTGGACGCAGCCGCCAAGGCCTACGGCGTGCCGGTGATTCTCAATACCGACCATTGTGCCAAGAAGCTCCTCCCCTGGGTGGACGGCATGCTCACCGCGGCCGAAGAGCAATTTGCCAAAACCGGCAAGCCTCTCTACAGCTCGCACATGCTCGACCTTTCGGAAGAGCCCCTCGATGAAAATCTCGAGACCTGTGCCAAGTACCTTGAGCGCATGGCCAAGATGGGCATGACCCTCGAAATCGAACTCGGCGTCACCGGCGGCGAGGAAGACGGCGTGGACAACTCCGGCGTGGACGAGAGCCGTCTCTACACCCAGCCCGAGGAAGTCGCCCAGGCCTACACCACCCTTTCCAAGGTGAGCCCAAATTTCACCATCGCGGCCGCCTTCGGCAACGTGCACGGCGTCTACAAGCCCGGCAACGTGAAGCTCAAGCCCGCCATCCTCAAGGCCTCGCAGGATTACATCACCGAGAAGCTCGGCACGGGCCCGAAGCCGGTGAATTTCGTCTTCCACGGCGGCTCCGGTTCCACCCGCGAAGAAATCCGCGAGGCGATCAGCTACGGCGCGATCAAGATGAACCTCGATACCGACCTCCAGTGGGCCTATTGGGACGGCATCCGCGCCTACGACGAGAAGAACCACGACTATCTCCAGGGCCAGATCGGCAATCCCAAGGGACCCGACGCTCCGAACAAGAAATACTACGATCCCCGCATCTGGCTCGGCGCCGCGGAGGATTCCTTCACCAAGCGACTCAAGACCTCCTTCGAGGACCTGAACTGCATCGGGCGCAACGCCTGATTCCATCGTAAACGGCGCCTCCCACACCCGGAGGCGCCCTTGCGGAGCACCTCTGGGTGTAGCACTTGTAGTTTTCGAGAAGCCCAAAAACGCTCATCAGAGCAAGGAGGCCGGGAGGGTTGGCCGCTGTGTCAACCGCCGATCAACTCCCGCTTCCCGCCTTTGTGGGAAGCGCATTTGTTGTAGTCACGGCGCTCTGTCGCCGTGCCGTCCGAAAGGCGGCACAATTTGCCCCGCCCTCAAAGGCGAAGCTGTAGCCACGGTGCTGTGCGCCGCCCGCCTGTGGGCGGAACCACCGACTCCCGCTCCTTACCCCCCGGAGATCACCCTCTCCAGAAAACCCCATGACAACGCATTGCAGCCCGAGCGCAGCAGGCTAGAGTAAGAAGTATGAAAGCTCTCCTCGCAGCTCTCGCCTTCCTCGCGGCCGCCAGCTTTGCGCAGGCCGGTATCACCACGCGCAACGTCACTTACCCAGCCGGAAACATCACCGCCAAGGGGTTCCTCGCGATCCCCGATGGCAAGGGCAAACACCCCGGCGTATTGGTCGTGCACGAATTCTGGGGTCTGAACGATTACGCGCGCGACCGCGCCAAGATGCTCGCCAAGCTCGGCTACGTGGCCCTCGCCGTGGATATGTACGGCGACGGCAAGGTGGCCAATCACCCCAAGGATGCCATGGCTTTCATGAATGCCGTCATCTCCGACATGCCCCAGGAGAAGGAGCGCTTCCTCGCCGCCATGAAATTCCTCCAAAGCCAGCCCGAGGTGGAGCCCGCCAAGATCGCCGCCATCGGCTATTGCTTCGGCGGAGGCGTCGTCCTCCAGATGGCGGCGGATGATGTGCCCGGGCTCCTCGCCGTGGCCAGCTTCCACGGTTCGCTCGGCACCAAGTTCACCCCCGGCGTGAAGCCCAGCGCCAAGATTCTCGTGTGCCACGGTGGCGCGGATTCCTTTGCCACCCCGCAGATCGTGGCGGAGTTTCAGAAGAACTTCAAAGCCACCGGCGCGGATTTCACCTTCGTCTCCTACCCCGGCGCCAAGCATGCCTTTAGCAATCCCGGCGCCACCAAGCTCGGCGAGGAATTTGGCCTCGATATCGCCTACGATGCCAACGCCGATAAGAAATCCTGGGCTGCGCTTCAGGAGTTCCTCAAGGCCGCCTTCGCAGCTCAATAAAAATCACCCATGAAAGCCGTCGCCCTTACCCGTTATCTGCCCATCTCCGATCCCGCCTCGCTCGTCGATTTGGATCTCCCCAAACCCGAAGCGACCGGCCACGACTTGCTCGTGCGCATCGAGGCCATCTCGGTAAACCCGGTAGATGCCAAGGTCCGCTCGCCCAAGGCCACCGTGGAGGAGAAGCCCCGCGTGCTGGGCTGGGACGCCGCCGGCGTGGTCGAGGCCGTGGGGCCCGACGTCACGCGCTTCGAGCCGGGCGACGAGGTTTTCTATGCGGGCGATATCACCCGTCCCGGCTCCAATGCGCAGTTCCAACTCGTGGACGAGCGCATCGTCGGCCACAAGCCCTCCTCGCTCTCCTTCGCCGAGAGCGCCGCTCTTCCCCTCACCTCCATCACCGCCTGGGAGGCCCTCTTTGAGCGCCTCCATATCGATCGCGGCGGCGACCATCGCGATGAATCGCTCCTCATCATCGGCGGCGCGGGCGGCGTCGGCTCCATCGCCATTCAACTCGCCAAGATGGCCGGCCTCACCGTCATCACCACCGCCTCGCGTCCCGAGTCGCGCCAATGGGTCCTCGACCTCGGCGCGGATCACGTGCTCGACCACCGCGAACCGCTCGCTCCTCAGTTAGATTCCCTGGGCATCAAGGACGTCGCCTTCATCGCCAACTTCAGCGACACCGACGCCTACTGGAAAACCATGGCCGAACTGATCCGCCCGCAGGGCCACATCGTTTCCATCGTGGAAAACAAAAACCCGCTCGATCTCAATCTGCTCAAAAGCAAGAGCGCGACCTTCGCCTGGGAGTTCATGTTCACCCGCTCCATGTTCAAAACCCCCGACCTGGACGCCCAGGCCGACCTCCTCGACAACATCGCCACCCTCATCGACGGCAAAAAACTCCGCACCACCGTCGGCGAAATCGTCTCCCCCATCAACGCCGAAAACCTCCGCGCCGCCCACGCCAAACTCGAATCCGCCCGCACCATCGGCAAGCTGATCCTCAGCGGCTGGCCCGGTTAGTTGGGAAATTCAAATAATGGTGTCGCCGCAAAATGCCTTCCTGGTAGGGGCGGTTGACCCCAACCGCCCGAGGGTGCTCAATCAATTTCGAGTAGCGAGTTCGCCGTAGCAGCCACACTATTTCTTGAATCGCCTTCAGATCTAACCCGTCCCACAAGGCCAGCACACCCCAAACCGCGCCAAATACTTCCGCAACCGATCCGCATCATTCGCCACCTTGCGATTCGCCCGCGTCACCGAAAATAACTTCCGACCCGCCTCACTCAGCGTCGCACTGCTCCGGCATGCCCGAATCACACAAGCCAGCTGTGCCCGATCAAACAGATCCAGCTTCGCCGCCTCCTCCACCCCCATCACCTCTTCCAGTAAGGCCTCATCCGACCCCTCCGCCGAAACCACCTTCCACGAGGCCCTCAGCCGCCCGATCTCCGCCTCCAGCGTTTCCTTCCCAATCCGTCCCGCCGGAGCCAGCGTGGCCATGCGGGTCACCGCTGCATTGAGATCCCGAAAATTTGCCTTCCACGTCGCCTGCGGCGAACGCGCAAACGCCACAAACGCCGCCCGCACATCCTTCGCCATCCCGATCCTCTGTCCCATGCGCTGCGAGGCCATCTCAAGCTCATGCTCCAGGTTCGGCTCAATATCCTCCGGCCGCTGCGCCAGCCCCGGCAACTCAAAGCTCCAGAGATTGATGCGCGCCAAAAGATCCTCCCGAAAACGCCCCGCTCGCACCGCCGCCGCCAGATCACAATTCGTCCCCGCAATGAGTTGAAAATCGCTCTGCACCTCGCGATCCGCCCCCACCGGCAGAAAGCTCTTCTCCTCCAGCGCATGCAGCAGCATCGCCTGCTCGTCCAGCCCCAGCTCTCCAATCTCATCCAGGAAAAGCAGCCCCCCATCCGCCGAGCGCAGCAACCCCGGCCGATCCCGCTGCGCCCCGGTGAATGAACCCCGCACATGCCCAAACAGCGTGCTCGAAGCCGTGTCGCCCCGCAGCGTGGCGCAGTTCGCCGAAACCAGTTCACCGGTTAATTGATGCCGCTGCTTCTTCAGTTCAAAAATCCGCCGCGCCAGCGAAGACTTGCCCGCGCCGGTTGGCCCCATCAGCAGCATCGGCTCGCGTGACGCAATCGCCACCTGTTCGATCTCGCCAATCATCCGGTTGAACGCCGCATTGCGCGTCGCAATGCCGCGCTTCAAAAAAGTCTGCGCCTCCCGCTGCTCCTCCGCAAAGCGCGCCGCAATGCGATCATACCGCGAGAGATCCAGATCGATGATGGAATACCGCCCCGGCGAGCCCCGCTCGCGATCATCCGGCGGCGAGGTCTGGATCAGCCGCGCCGGCAGATGCCGCGACTCCGTCAGCAGAAACAAACAGATCTGCGCCACATGCGTCCCCGTCGTGATGTGGATGAAGTAATCCTCCTTCTCCGGCTGAAAGGGATAGCTCCGCGCAAAGTCCGCCAGCGATCCATAGACCTCCTCAAAATCCCACGGATCCGCAAATTCCACCACCCGGCAATTCACCTCAGTCTCCGGCGACACCCCCGCGATATCCTTCGCCACGATCTCCGCCAGCGCCGTCACCTTCCGCGCATGCAGAAGCTCCAGCCGATCCACCAAAAGCTCCTCATGCTGGCACAGCGAAACCGTCGGCCGCCACCCTTCCCACCGCCGCGGCCCCACTCCCCGGTCCAACTGCGTGCCAATCAGCCCCAGGATCACTTGCTTCTTTTTCGCCATATCTTATCCGCGAATTTCTTATCCTATAAGCTAGTATTTCGCGAGCCTCGATTTCCAAATCGACGTATAAAAGTTGATGCAATTTTCTTTTACCACCTCAATTCAAGCCACTTACAAAATCTCCAAAAATCCGCCCAAAAGTTGGCACGCCCCTAGCGATAGAGTTTCCAGGCACACGTTGCCGTCAACCAAAAACCGAAACTCATCCGAATACGATCATGGCCAACAAATCCCTGTTCTCATCCTTTGTCGGGTCCATCCTGCCCCAGAGCGATACCTTCAACGAAGCCGGCGCGCCCGCCTTCGTCCTCGCTCCCAAGCACGCCCTCGCGCAGTACGCCGTAACGGGCTGCTTGAACTCGACCTTCTACGCCTCGGCCACGAGCCAGTTGGAGAAGGCCCTGAGCCTGGCCAATGCGGTGGACACCGAGTTCGTCGCGAAGGCCGCGCTCTACTGCCGCACCCGCGGCTACATGAAGGACATGCCCGCTCTGCTGTGCGCTTCGCTGGCCTCCCGCGATACCGCGCTACTGGCGAAGATCTTCGACCGCGTGATCGACGATGGCAAGATGCTCCGCAACTTTGTGCAGATCGTGCGCAGCGGCGTCACCGGGCGCAAGTCGCTCGGCTCCGCGCCGAAGCGTCTCGTGCAGCGATGGTTTGAACAGCGCGACGACGCCCAGGTCTTCCGCGCCTCGGTTGGGCAGACTCCTTCGCTGGCCGATGTGATCAAGATGGTGCACCCGCACCCCGCCGAGGCGAGCCGCGAGGCTCTCTACGGCTGGCTGATCGGCCGCCCGCACCAAGCGGAGGCTCTGCCTGCGCTGGTTCGCCAGTTTGAAGCGTTCAAGCGTGGTGACTCGAAAGTCGCGCCGGAGGTTCCGTTCCAGATGCTGACCGCGCTGGAGTTGGGCCGCACGGCATGGCAGTCGATCGCCAGCGCTGCGCCCTGGCAGATGACGCGCATGAACCTGAACACGTTCGCCCGCCATGGCGTCTACGAGGATAAAGACCTCGTCCGCCAGATCGCCAATCGCCTGCGCGACCCGCACAAGGTGCGCCGCGCCCGTTGCTTCCCGTATCAGCTTTTGACCGCCTACCACTCCGCCTCCAAGGCGGTGCCGGAAGCCGTGCGAAACGCTCTGCAGGATGCGATGGAAATCGCGACCGAGAACGTGCCAAAGGTGGAAGGCCGCGTGGTGGTTTGCCCCGACGTTTCGGGCTCGATGCAGTCTCCGGTGACGGGGCATCGCATCGGCGCGACGACGGCGACGCGCTGCATCGACGTGGCGGCGCTGGTGGCCGCGGCCGTCCTGCGTAAAAACCAGGAGGCCGAAGTGCTGGCTTTCAGCGACGACGTGGTGCCTTGCAAGTTGAACTCCCGCGATAGCGTGATGACCAACGCGCAAAAGCTGGCCTCGCTGCCGAGCGGCGGAACCAACTGCTCCGCGCCGCTGCGTCACCTGAACAAGCACCGCAAGCAGGCCGACCTCGTGATTTTCGTCTCCGACAACATGTCGTGGATGGATGCCTCGGGCGGCGGCCGCAGCACGGCGACGATGGCCGAGTGGAGCGCGTTCCGTACGCGCAACCCACGAGCCCGTCTCGTCTGCCTGGATATCCAACCCTACGGCTCGACCCAGGCGAAGGAGCGCAGCGACATCCTGAACATCGGCGGATTTTCCGACGCGGTGTTCGAGATCATCGCGAGCTTCGCCGCCGGCGAGCTAAGCCCGGCCCACTGGGTCGGCTCGATCGAACAGATCGAATTGTAAGTCTTCGCCACCCGTCCGCGCCGCTGGAGCGCGGGCGGGTCGGAATCGGAGCATCGTTCTTTGCATAATCTTTAAACTGTCCGCGAATGGCGAATGCCTGGCGGGACTACATGGTATAGCGGGTTTCGACATCCGCCCACGCTTTCGGCAACGGAGGCGTGAGAAGTCTCGCCGATCCGTTGTCGCCATTCGAGGTACCGGCTTTCGTCACGAATGCCGCGTGGAACTACATTTACGCCGAAGGTATCGGGTTCGATTCCCGAGCTGATCGCAAGATCAGCTAGCTCAATGGTAGAGCATCGGCCCTGCGTTTCACCAATTTTTGTCGTGACGATCTCGGGACCTCATCCCTTTTGCGGCGAATGCCGATGGAACTACATCTTAAACAGAACGTGGTCGTGGGTTCGAGTCCCACCGGCTCCACATTTATGGGGCCGTAGCTCAGTGGTAGAGCACGAAAACGTTTCATCAATCTTGTCGCCGCAACTCTTTCTCAACATAAACCAAACCTAATCCCAATGAACTCTGAACTAACCAACGCATCGATCAACGTCACGGGCGAAGCCACCGGCTTCCTGCCTGCGCCGGGGTCACGCGGCAAGCCCATCACTGTGATTGGCACGGAAGCGATTCGAAAGACCTTCGACGCCAAGTGCCTTGAGCAGGCGATGAACTCGCGCGGCGCTCCCGGCGTGACGGATCTCGTGCTCAACCCCGACGCCCACTGCGGCTACGGCGCGCCGGTGGGCTGCGTCATGGTTTCGCCCTCGCACATCTACCCCGGCCCCGTCGGCGTGGATATCAAGTGCTCGATGAGCCTGCTTTCGCTGGATTTGCCGGCGGATGCCGTCACGTCCAAGGAGACGCGCCGCGCCTTGATCAATGCGATCTGCGAGCGCACTCCCACGGGTGCAGGGCGCGGCCAGCGCACGGCGAAGAAGTCTCGTCCCGTCTCCCGCGAATTGGGCCGCCAGGTCGCCATCGAAGGCGCCTCGCGCTCGGTTTGCGAAGCTCTCGGCATCCCGCCGGAGTGGGCGGAGCGTTGCGAGGACTCCGCCCATGTCGGCCACGACAACACTCATGATGCCTTGGCGGCGCGCTTGGATCACCTGATCTCGAGTGGAGCCTTCCCCAAGTTCACGGATAAGATGACCCAACTCGGCAGCTACGGTGGTGGCAACCACTTTGGCGAATGCGAAGTCGTGCAGATCGCGAACAACGCGAAAGCGAAACAAACCGCGGAGGTCTTCGGCCTACGTGATAACGGCCTGGCCTTCCTGTCGCACTGCGGTTCGCGCGGCTTCGGGCACAACCTGGCCATGGGGCAGTTCCGTGCCCTGCAGGGCTTCTTTGCCAAGTGGGGCCTGCCCTTGCCCGGCAACGATAAGGAATTGGTCTACGCACCTCTCGGCACGCCCGAGGCGGATGCCTATATCGACGACATGTCGTTGGGCGCGAACTTCGCCACGGTGAATCACCTCTTGATCAACGCTCTCGTCCTCGAGGCGTTCCAGGAGATCATTCCCGGCGCGAAGGGCCAGCTGGTGTACTTCATCAGCCACAACATCGCACGCCGTGAAATCGTGGATAACCAGGAGACCTGGGTCCATCGCAAGGGTGCGACGCGTGCCTTCCCCGGTGGGCACCACTCCCTGCGCGGTACGCCGTTCGCCGAGACCGGCCATCCCATCCTGCTGCCGGGCAACCCCACGGCGGGCTCATGCGTGATGGTCGCCGAAGCCGGCGCGGAGAAAAGCTGCTACTCGGTGAACCACGGCGCTGGCCGTGCGAAAGGCCGCAAGGCCGCAATCCGCGAGCTCGATCAAAAGACGGTGGATGACGAATTCATCGACCACGACGTGCTGACGAACTGCCGCACCTATCCCAAGGACGAGGCCCCTGCCGCGTACAAGGACTTCAACGAAGTCCTGCGCAGCGTGGAAAGCGCCGGCCTGGCCACCGAGGTCGCCCGACTGCGCGCACGCTTCGTGATCAAGGACTCCGATGATAGCCTGCGAGGTGCAGCGTGAAGAAATCAGCATTCATTAATATCGACGGATCAGCCGGCGAAGGCGGAGGACAAATCCTCCGCACTTCGCTGGCTCTTTCGTTGCTGACCGGGCAGCCCCTGCGCATGACGAACATCCGCGCCGGCCGCAAGAAACCCGGCCTGCTCCGACAGCACCTCACCGCGGTGCTCGCCGCCACGAAGGTTGGCGCCGCAGTTTCTGATGGAGCAGAATTGGGCTCAACGGAGCTCATCTTCCGACCCGAAGGGATTCACCCTGGAAACTACCATTTCGCAGTAGGTACGGCCGGAAGTACGACGTTGGTCCTGCAGACCATCCTGCCAGCGCTCATGCTGGCGGATGGACCTTCTTTCGTGGAGCTGGAAGGCGGAACGCACAACCCTTTTGCACCGCCGTATGATTTTCTGGCCCACACCTTTCTGCCGCAACTGGCGCGCTTTGGGCCGAAGGTCGAGCTGGACCTGGTGCGCCCGGGATTTGCCCCAGCCGGGGGAGGGCGGATGGATGTTGTGATCACTCCAGTGAAGAAGCTGACGCCGATCAACCTCGTCGAGCGCGGCGCAGACGTTGGCCGGCGCGGAGTCGCGCATCTGGCGGCGCTCGATCCCCAGGTGGCGGAGCGCGCGTTTGAACAAGTGATCAAGCGCATGCGCTGGGATCGCTCGTGCTTTGAAACCACTATTCATAAGTCGGATTGCGGGCCGGGTTTTCTTCTGAGTGGGCACATCGCCTCGGCGGAGATCACCGAAACCTTCGTCGGCTTCGGCGAGCGCGGAGTGCGCGCGGAAAGCGTGGCCGACACGATGGTGGATCAAGTGCGCGCTTACCTCGCAGCCACTGCTCCGGTCGGCGAATACCTCGCGGATCAACTGCTCCTGCCCCTGGCGCTGGCTGGCCAGGGCACTTTCCGCACGACCGGCCTTTCCCGCCACGCCCGCACGAATATCGAGGTAATTCATCAGTTCCTGCCCGTTCGAATCCAAACCGCGGAATCCGAACTCGGCGGCACCGAAGTGCGGATCGCCTAAGCGACAGGGAATAGGCGCGCGGATGATTGGAAAGCCTGGTCGTTGAACTTTCCAAAAAGTCCGCTCTAGTTTGAAAGTATTATGGACCTCAAAATCGCAGACAAACTCGCCCTCGTCACCGGCTCCACCGCTGGCATTGGTTTCAGCATCGCCAAGGCCCTCGCCGCCGAAGGAGCCCGCGTCATCATCAATGGCCGCAGCGAAAAGCGCGTGCAGGAGGCAATCGACGCCATCCGAAAGGAACTTCCCTCCGCCAAGCTCCAGCCTCTCGCCCTGGATCTCTCCAAGGCCGAGGCCGCGGACCAGGCCATCAAGGACCTGCCCGAGGTGGATATCCTCATCAACAACCTCGGCGTCTATGGCCCGAAGGATTTTGAGAAGATCACCGATGAGGATTGGACCGCGATCATCGAGACAAATTTCCTGAGCGGCGTGCGCCTCTGCCGGCACTACCTGCCCAAGATGAAGGAGAAAAACTCGGGCCGCATCGTGTTTATCTCCAGCGAGTCGGCCGTGAATATCCCCGTGGAGATGATCCACTACGGCGTGACCAAGACCATGCAGGTCGCCCTCGCCCGCGGCCTCGCGGAGACGACCTGGGGCACCGGCGTAACCGTGAACTCGGTGCTGGTGGGGCCGACCCGCTCGGAGGGCGTGGAGCAATTCATCAAGGACATGGCCAAGAGCAAGGGCATCTCCGCGAAGCAGGTGGAGGAGGATTTCTTCAAGACCGTGCGGCCCACCTCGCTCATGCAGCGCTTTGCCACCACGGACGAAGCAGCCGCCATGGTCGTCTTCCTCGCCAGTGCCCAGGCAGTGTCCACCAATGGCGCGGCGTTGCGGGCCGAGGGCGGCCTCGTCCGATCAATCCTCTAGCGGATTTTTCCTTTGCTCCGCGTCCGGGAAGGCCTAATTCCCCTACACCCCATATATGACGTACGACGCCATCATCATCGGAGCCGGCCCCGGGGGCAGCACCGCCGCTACCACCTTGAGCCAGGCCGGCCTGAAGGTGCTGATCCTGGAGCGCGAAAAATTCCCGCGCTTCCACGTCGGCGAGTCGCTCATTCCGTATGTGAATGATGAACTGCGCGCCACTGGCGTGTGGGAAAAAATCGAGCGCGAAGGCTTCATGCCCAAGCTCGGCGCGGAGTTCGTGCTGGGCAATGCCGCCGCGCAAACCGAGATCCTCTTTGGGCGCTTTCTCTCGTGCCAATACGCCCAGACGTTCCAGGTCGAGCGCGCCCGTTTTGACCAGGTGCTGCTCGATCACGCGCTCTCGACCGGCGCGGAGTGCTGGCAGGAGACACTGGTGGAGAAGGTCGCCGTGAGCGACGAGGGCGCCGCGGTCACCTGCCGCAAGGGCGGCGAAACTCACGAACTCAAGACCCGCTGGCTGCTCGACGCCAGCGGTCGCGATGCCCTGCTGGGCAAGCAACTGGGCCTGCCCAAGACCGACCTGGGAATGCCGAAAAAATTCGCCACCTTCGCCCATTTTCACGGGGTGAAGCGCAACGCTCCCCCCACCGATGGAAACATCACCGTGGTGCGCCTGGGGCACGGCTGGTGCTGGATCATCCCGCTGGATGCGGAGAAGACCTCGGTCGGCCTCGTGCAGGAGCTCGGGCACTTCAAATCCAGCGGCCTGAAGCCGGAGGAGAGCTTTGCGCAGGCCGTGGCCACCACGCCGGAGCTTACCAGGCGGCTGGGCACGGCGGAGCGGGTGAGCGAGTTTTACTTCGCCGGAGACTATACCTATCGCCACCTGCAAAATGCCGGACCGCGCTGGATGCTGGTCGGCGACGCGGCGGGATTTATCGATCCCATTTTCTCCTCGGGCGTGATGCTCGCGGTGAAGTCCGGCTACCGGGCGGCGGGCGAAATTTTGGCCGCCGAAAAGGCTGGCACCGCCCTCTCCTCAGCGGCGCAGGCCCGCTACACGAAGGAGGTCGGCAAGATGTGCAAGGTCTTCCTGAATATGATCCGCATGTTCTACAACAACGACGCCTTTGCCGTGTTCATGACGCCTCCCCCCGCGCAGATGGAGGCGGCGCTGAATAACCTGGTGGCCGGAAACACCAACCTCGGATGGCGGCTGAACTTCCGGGTCTGGCTTTTCTACGCCGTCTGCTCGCTGCAAAAGTATTTCAAGATCGTGCCGCGGCTGGCGCTGGATGGCGAACCGGCGGCGGTGAAGGCTTCGTAGGCCTCCCGCGGGCTTTGAGCCGCACGGGAAGCCTTCGAGGCGAAGGGATTACTTTTTGAAGGTCACGCGGTCGTCTTCATCGAGCCAATCGAAGAGGGTCGTCTTCGCTGGATCAAGGCCGAGCGGGGTTACCTGCTCGACGAACCAATCCTTCTTTTCGGGATTGTAGTAGGGGTTGGCGGCTTCGACTCCGTCGGACCATTCCTTGACCTCTTCGGGAGTCTTGGGGGTGCCGTTTTTATCGAGCCAGGCGGCGATTTCTTCGTTGCTCGCGCCGGCGTCGAGCTGGGCTTTCACGTCGTTTCCGTCCACGCCTTTGAAGCCGAAGAGGAAGTTGTCGAGGGGACAGTTGAAGTGGTATTCGCCAACGTTGGTGGCGCGGCCCTTGTCGGCCATGCGGGCGAGGATGGCGTAGCCTCCCACGCGGGTGCGGGGGCTGGCGGGGGCTTCCTGGGTGAGGTCTTTTGCGGTGCTCATGGTGTGGTATTTTTGTGGGTTAATTCTGCTTTTTGCTGAAGATAAACAACAGCTGTCGTTAATACAGCACTAGACGTTTAGTTTGTCAAATGGTAGGTTGAGGGATGGCTTGTGAAGAGGTGGTTGATCCTCGGGTGAAACGGACGCGGGGGATGTTGCGGACGGCTTTTATGGAGCTTCTCGGGGAGAAGAGCTTTGAGGATGTGTCCGTCGCGGACGTCACGGAGCGGGCGGGGGTGAACCGGGCCACCTTTTATGACCACTATACGGACAAATATGGACTGCTGGAGGATGTGATCGGGGAGGATTTTCGGGGCATCTTGTTCAAAAGGATGGAGGGCACCGGGGGGACTTGTCAGGAGGGGATCAAGCAGTTGATCCTGGGGGTTTGTGATTTTTTGACGGATCTGGGATCACGATGTCAGAAAGCGCGGGCGCTGTTTGGCCCGATCGTGGAGTCGAAGGTGAAGGGCATGGTGCGGGGGTTTTTGCTGGAGACTTTGCAGCGGAAGAATCCCGGGGTGCCGTTGGCGGATCTGGAGTTGAAGGCGACCATGGCGAGCTGGGGGATTTATGGGGCGGCCATCGAGTGGAGTTGCAACCCAGAGCAAAAGACGGACAAGGATGTTTTTGCGGAGCGGGTGCGGCCGTTGATCATGGCGACGTTGCAGATTGGGTAAGGGGGAAGACGAAGGTTGTGGCGGGGGAGGATTTTGGTTAGGGCCTGTTAACCC
>FTCB01000819.1_pt1 | contig 20728 bp, 13 predicted proteins | sample 1639431 | NCBI WGS metagenome assembly FTCB01 (sample SAMEA3914864, study PRJEB12502) | metagenome | biome: forest; material: soil | place: USA | collected 2012-03-12 | depth 0.3 m
CATGTCCATGAGTTGCGTGCGTACCGGATCCCCTGGTGGCAGTGCGGCGATCAGGCGTTCCAGTCTCTCGACGATACCCCCGTTGTCCCCCGGTTCGTCGGATGGCAGAGAAAAATTAGAGTCCATCAGCTTGCCGCTGAAGATACACCCTGCCCGCAAATTCGCAATCCACGTTACATAAAAAAGGCGCAAGCCGAAGCCTGCGCCCTTTTTGAAATCGTTTGGAGAAAGCGAAACTACTTCTTCACTTCCTTTTTCGGGTTCTTCAAATCCTTGTACATTTTCTCCAAGGTCTCCGCCTGATCGTCGAGCATCTTGGCCCCACGCGTGGCGAGGTCCTTCAGTTCAGGATCCGTAAAAGTTTTGGCGGCGGCGTCGACGGAGCGCGCGTTCTTCTTGGCTTCTTTCGAGAAAAGCTCGAGGTACTCGAGCTTCCACTTGTCTTCCTTGGCTTTGCCCAGTTTGTCGATCGCGGCCTTGTCGCTCGTGGAAATCGCGGAAGGGATGTCCTTGGGTTGCACCTGATGGGCCTGGGCGAGGTTTACGAGCGGCGTGTAGTAGGTGCCGGCTTCCTTGTTAATCCGCGTGCCGAGGTCGGCCAGTTCCTTGTCGTTCTTGCCGCGCCAGCGGGCCGTTTCACCCATCTTGAGATGAAATTGCAGCGCCTCGGCGAACTCTTTGATCTTTTGCACGTCTCCGCTGGCGTACGGCTTGGCCTTGGCTCCGGGCGCTCCGGCGGTGCCAGGCGCAGCCGTGCCCGCGGCGGGCGGAGTCGTGGCCGCCGGAGCCGTGTTGGGAGCTGCGGGAGCAGCCGGCGCCGGCGCCTGCGCGTGCAGGTGAATTCCGGAGAGGGCAATGGCGGCCAGGAGGGTAGGGAGCTGGAGTCGTTTCATGCGAGATGCTTCGTTGGAAATGGAAAGATCTATTCAGCATAGGAAAGCAGCCGCGGCAACGGAAACATGCAGGATCCCCCGTGAATGCTTGGACATCTCATCGATGAGATGCGATCGCGCCCCCGCCAAAATCCCGTCGATCTTCGCGAGCGAGCGCACGCTTTTCGGAAGCCCGCGGAGAGACAAAATCGCCGGTCAGCGCTTGCCCCAAACACCCCGCCCGCACCGCAGGAATGGCGTTTCCAAGAAACAGGATGGTCATGCTTCCCGCTGAATTCGCCGCGATTTCGGAGAAAAATCGAGAAGCGTAGACATGGTTTCTGGATGCTGATTTTCAGGAGGTTCGAAGTTTTAAATCGTGTTCGAATCGCTTTGGGAAAGATGTCAGGCATCGATTTTGCTGATTGCCCGGCACACGTCTACCACCACTATTACTATGTCCCATCCCCGTAGTCTTCACGCTCGGCTCCACCGTTCCCACATCGAACCGCTCGAAACCCGCATTGCTCCCGCTTTGCTTGTCAACGGTGCGAATTTGCTCGGCGCCGGCGGACCGACGACCGGCGAGGCCTCCGTGGGCGACAATTCGCTTTTGTTCGTAAAAGTTTTCAGCGGCCAGGCGTTGGTCTGGTTTGACGGTCAGAACATTACTTCCATCTCCGTCGGTCCTGGTGCCAAGTTGGAAGTCCACGGCAGCATCGGCGCCATGGTGCATACCGCGACGGGCTCTCAGTTCGTCGCCGGCGACATCATCGCCAATCTCACCGCCAGTGGAACGCTGAGCGATTCCGACAATAATCCGCTCAATGGCGAGGACGGTGGAGTGCTTCTGGCCAATGACATCCTTGGGGTGACGGTACTGCCCATCATCAATTCCGATGGTTCGGTCGGCCACATCATTACCGGAGGTTCGGTGAGCAATGTGGATGTTGCAGGCACCATCAACGGCGTTTACGCCGGGGACGGTGTTTTTCGCACGGAATCCGCGTTCGGCGGCAGTGGAACCATTAGCGTGGCCGTCGGAATCGATCTGGACCAAACGCAGCCCGGCGTGCAGACGGCGTTTGATATTAATCCCATCGCACCGGGAGTGCAGACGGATTTCGTTCTGCACAAATCAGCCGCCGTTTATAAATCCGGGGCCTCGATCAATCAGTTGGACATCACCGTGGGCCAGAACCTGGAAATTTTTTCGGGCAACGGAAGTCCCTCCGGGGCGGCCGTGTCGGGCACGGCGGTTTCGGGTGGTTCCATCACCAACGTCAAGATTGGGCTGGCGAAGGTCGCGCCGGGTTCGCCGTTAAACACGCCGAGCTATCATCTCATCACGGGTGACGGCGGCGATGGCAAGGTGGCCGGCTCCGGCGGATCGATCCTGAATGTGGTGGAAGAAAGCTCCTCCGGCCCGGTGGTCATGACCACGGGTAAAGGCGGTTTTGGCAATGGTGGCGCCGGCGGCGCGGGCGGAAATATTGTGGGCGTCGATGCCCAGAGCCCGAGTTCCCAGTACTTCGTCACCACGGGAGTGGGTGGGGCCGGCACGCCCGGTGGCGCTGGTGGAAAAATCAGCAACGGCAATTTCTCCAATCGTACGCCGATCGCCGGCGTGCTGATCTCCGCGGATTTCGATGGTGACCATTTCGATGACGTCCTCGTGGCCGATTCCGGTACCGGCAGCATGGTGCTGAATATCAATCAGGGCCTCAGCGGCGGCTTCCAGGAAAAGCCCCAGATCGGGGCGGATACGACGATCGCCTCGGGCGGAGCAGGGCCGGTGGATGGTTTGGCGGTGGACGTGGATGGTGACGGCGACAAGGACGCGGTGATCCTTTATCGCGATGGAAGCATGTCCGCTTTCTTGAACCAGGGCGGGGGTGTTTTCTATGATGCGGGCAAGGCGGAATTTGCCATCGCGTCCATGACGCTCGGATTCACGCCTTCGAAGTTCTCGTATCTGGGCAACAGCGTTTACGCCGTGGCGGAAAACAAGGATGGGAAGGGAACCTTGCACGGCGTGGGCTTCCAGGTTGATAGCGGGACTGGAGCGCTCTTCGCGGAGACCTATGCGGTCGATCTCACCTTCAACCGGCCCATCGCCGATGTGGCGGGGAACTATGTGGGCTTGAGCGATGGCAATATTGAACAGTTCCAGGCTGGTTTCTCGGGAACGCAGAAGGCGCTGTTCTCCGTGCAAAAGATCAAGCCGGTGATCTCGGGCGGGCTGGATGATCTGGATCTCGATTCCACCGGGACGCACCTGCTCGCGCTGAGCTCCGCGGGGCGTGCGCTGGCGGTGTATGACGTCAGCACGAATACGGCGGTGGCGCTGCCGAGCGTCAGCCTGGCCAGTGTGCCCGGCAAGCCGGTGCAGGCAAAGTTTATCGATAATTCGTCGTCCACGGATGACGACATCATTGTTCTGGGCAATACGGTGGATCAGACGGAATTCGCGCTGCTGAATCCGCCGCCGGCCCCTGCCTCCGGGGCATCCCAGACCAAGCCGTATACAGTGACCAGCGTCTCCGAGACGCAGGCGCTGCTGAAGAACTTTTCACCGCTCTACGATCCGAACGGCGGCCAGCCGTCGCTGGTTGCGTTGGCGGGAACCTTGAACAAGTTTACGGAAATCACCAACCTCACGTTCACGGAGGATTTTGCACTGCCCTTTGCGAGCAAGCAAGTGACGCTGACGACTGGCGATGGCGGCGCGGGAGTTGATGCGGGCGCGAAGCTTGGCAAAGGCGGCGCGGGCGGCTCGATCGCCAGTGTGAACGTGGAGGCGCAGACCATCAACTACACCACGGGCAAAGGCGGAAATAGCAACAATGGCGCCGCGGGTGCGGGTGGTTCCGTCACCAATAACGGAGTGACCTTCAAGTCCGCGGGTGGCAGCACGGTGCTGGCCAAACTTTCCGCGGATCTTTCGCTCGAAATCGCGCTCGGCAATGGTGGCACGCCGATGGGCTCCGGTGGCAAATCCGCCAGCGGTGGTGCCGGCGGTGGAATCCAGGGCTTGGATCTGACGCTGACTTCCGGCGATATCATCCTCGCAACCGGCGGCGGCGGCGCTGGGAACGGTGGCAATGGTGGTGCGGGCGGCGATGTTTCCAAGCTGACGCTCCACGGGCAGCAGGGCGGACTGACGCTGACCACCGGCCAGGGTGGCGCGGCGAATGGCGCCGGAGGCGGAGCTGGCGGTGCCGGTGGTTCTATCAACAGCTTGACCTATTCGTTGAAGCTCAATGCCGATGCGGAGAAAGTGGAGCAGTCGTACGCGGTAAGCATCACGACCGGTTTTGGCGGCAATTCGGTGGTCGGCCTCGGCGGCAATGGCGGCGACGTCGGCGGAGTATCGCTGACGCTGGATGGCCCGGATTTGACCTTCGACAATCCCGGTGCCGTACCTCCGGAGACGGACACGCATAATGATTCCACGATCGTGGTGACCGTCACGGCCGGCGACGCCGGCCATGGCGGCAAGGGCGGCGGTGCGGGCGGCAATATCCGCAGCTTCACGTCCGACACGGTTTTCGATCAATTCGTGGGCAGCCAGCCGGTGCTGAATTACGTGGTGGAAGGACTCTTTGCGGGCAAGGGCGGTGATTCTGCCAACGGAAACGGTGGCGCCGGTGGCGCCATTACGCTGACGCGGCCGATTTCGGGTGTCACGGGTCCCGATCCCGATATGCCCGGATTGAATCTGAATATTCCTGCGCTGCAACTCGTGGGCGGTGCCGGCGGTAATGGCGCCCTGGCGGGTGGCGTGGGCGGCAGCGTCTCCGGACTCAGTGCGCAAAACGTCCAGATCAGCGGCAAGGTCCTGGGAACGACCATGCTCTTTAGCTTGGGAATTGCCGGTGGTGATGGCGGCAATGGCGGCAACGGAAATGGTGGCGACGGCGGCGGCGTGGCCAATGTGCTGGCGGGGGTGAACGGTGGATTCCTGGACGTATTCGGAGGCCACGGCGGCACCTCGGCGAATGCCAAGGGCGGCGCGGGTGGCACGGTCAGCAACAGCGAACTCGGCCTCGTGTTCGCCCTGCGGCCTGTGGGTATGGACATCGAGGGCGGCATCGGCGGATCCGGCAAGACCGCCGGTGGTGTCGGCGGCATGTTGTCGGGCCTGCGCATCAGTACTCCGCAAAGTACCTCGAACCTCTCGGCGATCCTCTTTGGCGGTGACGGCGGCGCGGCGAACTCTGCGACGGGGGTGGGCGGCAAGGGTGGCGACGTCTCGGGCATTACCCAGGCGAAGGACTACAATAGCTCGATCAACGTGATTCAGGCGGGCAACGGCGGCGACAACTTGCTGGGCAAGGGTGGCGCCGGCGGCAATGTGCTGAACATCCGCACGGTCGGCTTCATCGGCCGTCCGAGCAACAGCGACGGCGACCAGCTCGGTGTGTTCGATGGCCCATTCGCGCAGGGCGTCTTCGCGGGACGCGGAGGCGACGGTGTGACCGACGGGATCAATGGTTCCATCTCCAATGTCGTGGCGCGGCAAATCGCGGCGATGGCGGCGGCGATGGACTACAGCACCGGCCTCTTCGCGGCGGCCACCAAGATTAGCAACGTGACGGCCTCGCTGATCGGCTTCGATGTCAATGGCAATGGTATCTTCGACACCGAGGGTGCGCCCGGCGCGACGCCGAGCGGCACGGTGCCCGTGGATGGCTTTATCCTGGCGGCGGCGCTCTCGAAGGTCTCCGGTTCGCGGCCAGCCTTTACCTTTGCTTCCTAAATAGAGCGCAAAGCGCACCAGTGTTTTCAGGACGGCAGCGAGTCATCGCTGCCGTCCTTTGTGCTTTCAGATTCCGGGGCGCGGCGCGCTCAAGAAAATCCGCGACTAATTTTCCCAATTACTGGACCTTTACAGGGACTCGTAGGTTGTTTACGGAGAGCCACCCGAAATCCTACGTATACACAATAATTTCGCCATGACCACCCTGACACCTGATCAAGCCCGTGAACAACTCGACCAGCACCTCCGCGAGGTGATCGAATGGCATTTCTCTCCGGAAACCGGTTGCCCGTTCTGGCTGGAATGGGCGGGGAAGAATTTTGATCCGCGGAAGGAAATCCGGACGATTGAGGACGTGAAAAAGTTCCCGCACTTCCAGGACGAATGGCTCCGCGATTTGCAGCCCGAAGTGTGGGTCCCGGCGGCGTTCAAGGGGAAGCCGTTCAATATTTTTGAGACGGGCGGGACGACGGGCATGCCGAAGCAGCGCATCGGCTGGAATGACTACAGGGTCGATTACTCGGAGTTCTCGGAAAAGATCAGCGACGAGCATTTTCCGCGCGGCGGCGCGTGGCTGATGATGGGCCCGACCGGCCCGCGCCGGCTGCGGCTGGCGATTGAACATCTCGCCAATGTGCGCGGAAGCTCGTGCTACTTCATCGATCTCGATCCGCGCTTCGTGAAGAAAGTGATCTCGAACAAGCAGTTCGATGTGGCGCGGCAGTACATGGATCACGTGGTGGATCAGGCCGTCACGATTCTCAAGCACCGCAAGGTCTCGGGCCTTTTCACCACGCCGAAGCTGCTCGAGGCGCTGGCGGAGAAGGTGGACATTTTTGAAGCGGGCATCCGGGGCGTGTTCTGCGGCGGCACCACCATGGCACCGCAGTATGTGCGGTTCATCGTGGAGGAAGTGCTCGAGGGCCGCATCGGATTTTATCCGACCTATGGCAACACGCTCATGGGCCTCGCGGCCAGTGTGCCGCTCACGCCGGAGGACAACTTCTCCATCACCTACTACGCGCCGCAGCCGCGCGCCGTCTTGCGCGTCGTCGATCCGAAGGACACGACGAAGACGGTGGACTATGACACGTGGGGCCGCGTGGAGCTCACCACGCTGACGAAGGAATTCTTCATGCCGCGCTTCCTCGAGCGCGACGAAGCCCTCCGCCGCAAGCCCCGCGCGCCCTATGCGTGGGACGGCGTGGCCGAAGTGCGTCCGTTCGGCGCGATGGAGAAGACGATCGTCGAAGGGGTTTACTAGGAGCTAAAGCTGAGTTAAACTCAGCGTATGAACCCGATCCTCGATATTCCGAGCGTGCGTGCGCGCGTATCGCGGATCACCGTCGAGGCCTATCATCGGCAGCCCGAGTACAATCACCACCGGCGGCGCACGGAACTGATTCGCGGAATCGTCATTGAGAAAATGAGCAAATCCCCCCTGCACACCACGATTTCGTCACGTCTGTATCGTAAAATTCTCACGCAGATTCCACCTGAGTATAATGCTTGGAAGGAAGAACCTCTTACGTTTGCTGACTCGGAGCCAGAGCCGGATGTCTCCGTGGTGAAAGGCGGCGATGCCGATCGGCAGGATGCTCACCCGTCAACCGCGGCGCTAGCGGTGGAAGTTGCTGTGACCAGTCCGCGGGAAGATCGCGAACTGGCGTTGTTGTACGCCGAGGCCGGGGTCGCGGAGTACTGGGTCGTCATTCCAATGCAGCGGATCATCGAGGTATATCGTCATTCCGACGGCACTCGATATCTTGAGGTCCACGTTTATCGTGCGGGAGAAACGTTGGAGTGCGGGAGCGTGCCTGGTGTGCGTGTGGCGCTCGACGAACTGTTTGCCGGGCTCTAACGCCTTCCTGGCTCAACGCCGAGCATCGAGCCCCCGAGGTTACACCGCTGGCCCGAGTTTTACACCGCCGGCATCTGCTGCGTGAGGCAGTGGAAGGCGCCGAGGCCCCAGATGAGTTCGCGGCAGTCGATGCCGATGACTTTGCGTCCTGGAAAAACCTTTTCGAGAATCGCGGCGGCCCAGCGATCGTTCGTGTCGCTGAAAGTGGGAAGCAGCACGACTTTATTGGCGATGTAAAAATTCGCGTAGCTCGCCGGAAGACGCTGGCCGTCGCGGACGATTTTGCGCGGCATCGGCAGCTTGTGGACGTCAAAGCGGGGCAGGGGGCCTTCATCGCCACTCTCTTCCTCTTCTTCGTCTTCATCCCCCGGGGCCTTCGTACCACCATCGGCCATCATGCCGGAGAGCAGCTCGAAATTCGCCTTGAGCGGATAGTAGTTCGGATCGCCTTCGTCTTCCTCGTGCGCGCACACGATTTCGTCGCTGCTGACAAAGCGCGCGATGTCGTCGATGTGCCCATCCGTGTCGTCGCCTTCGATGCCGTCACCCAGCCAAATGACTTCGCGCACACCGAGCCAGTCGCGCAGGCGCGTCTCGATGTCGGCCTGTGAGAGATCCGGATTGCGATTGGGATTCAGCAGGCAGCTGCGCGTGGTGAGCAGCAGGCCTTCGCCGTTCACGTCGATGGAGCCGCCTTCGAGAATGATGCCGGGATATTCCACGGGCAGCCCGAGGGTTTGCGCGATCGCGGTGGGGACGTAGTCGTCGTCGTCGAAAGGCGGATACTTGAAGCCCCACGCGTTGTAGTCCCAATCGAGGGCGAGGAGCTTGGGCTCTTCGGCCCGCGTCACGAAAATGGGACCGTGATCCCGGCACCACGGTTCGTTGATCGGAATCTGGTGGTAGGTGACGTGGCTCGTCTTTGCGCCGGTGCGGGAAAGGATGCGTTTGACGTCAGCTTCGTGCGCGGCGTCGCACACGTTGATGTGGACGGGTTCGGAGTCGGCGAGGGCGTGCACCATGCGCGCGAAAGCCGGCATGGCTTTGTCGTAGGCGCTGCCACCCGGAAAGGAGATGCCCTCGCGGCGCGGCCAGCTCAGCCACGTGGCCGTGTGCGGTTCCCACTCGGCTGGCATGCGGTAGCCGCGTTTGGCGGGCACGGGTGCCGGGGGTGTTTCTACAATGGGCGTTTCTTCACTCATTAATTAGTCGATAAAGCGTTTCGTAATGTCGGCGTAGGCGTCAATGCGGCGATCGCGCAGAAATGGCCAGTGGGTGCGCTGGGTGTCGAGAGCGCCGAGATCCACTTCCACGAGCAGGTTCTCTTCGCGATCGATGCTGGCCTTTTTCAAAATCTGTCCCGCGGGATCCGCGACGAAGCTCTGCCCCCAGAATTCCAGGCCCGGGCCGCCGTCGGGGGCTTCGTGGCCGATGCGGTTCACCGCCGCCACATAGCAGCCATTGGCGATGGCATGGCCGCGCTGGATGGTTTCCCACGAGCTGTGCTGCCGCTCGCCGTATTGCGCTTTCTCGCTGGGATGCCAGCCGATGGCCGTGGGGTAGAAAAGAATTTCCGCCCCGCTCAGCGCGGTGAGGCGCGCGGCCTCGGGATACCATTGATCCCAGCACACCAGCACGCCGAGTTTGCCAAAGCGCGTGTTCCACGTGCGGAAGCCGAGGTCGCCCGGTGTGAAGTAGAATTTCTCGTAGAAGAGCGGGTCGTCCGGGATGTGCATCTTGCGATACTTCCCGAGGAATGTCCCATCGGCATCAAGGATGGCGGCGGTGTTGTGATACAGCCCCGCGCTGCGCCGCTCGAAGAGCGAGGCGATAATCACCACGCCGTGCTCCTTCGCCACGCGGGCGAGCGCCGCGGTGCTTGGCCCGGGAATCTCTTCCGCGGCGGCGAAGTATTTGTGATCCTCCACCTGGCAGAAATAGTGGCTGCGGAAAAGTTCCTGCAGGCAGATCACCTGGGCCCCGGCCTTGGCGGCGGCAATCGAGCGCTCGACGGCCTTGTCCAGATTGGCGGCCAAATCGGGACCAACGGACGTTTGCACAAGACCAAGAGTGACTTTCCGAGACGACATGCGGCGATAGTGGGTGAGCGGCTCTACGAGCGAGGTGCGCGAGGGGACGGAGATAGTTCGTGTTACTTGACCTGATCGGCTGGGACAATCTTGATGCTCTCGAGGGCGACGCGCTCCGTCGGCCGGCTCGGCTCGCCCTGGGGCGAGGCGCCCACGGGCGTATCACCGAGCTTCTTCAGCACGTCTTCGCCTTTGATCAATTTACCGAACGCGGTGTACTTATGGTCGAGGCTGGGGGCGGCACCGAGGCAGATGAAGAACTGCGAGCCGGCGGAATTCGGGTCGGCCGAGCGGGCCATGGAAATGACGCCGCGCTCGTGTTTGCGATCGTTGAACTCGGCCTGGATCTTGTAGCCCGGATCGCCCGTGCCCCATTCCGCGGCGAGCTTGGCGTCCTTCGTCTTCGGGTCGCCGCCCTGAATCATGAAGCCCTTGATGATGCGGTGAAACGCCGTGCCATCGTAGAAGCCTTGCTTGGCGAGGGCGATGAAGTTTTGGACGGTATTCGGCGCGACGTCGGGCCAGAAGCTGATCACCATTTCGCCGGCGCTCGTTTTGATGACGGCGACTTCGGCGGACGTCTCGGCGGGCTTGGCCGCGGGTTCATCAGCGGCGCGGGCGCCGAGGCAAAATACCGTGGTGAGAGCAAAAAGTGCGGAGAGCAGTTTCTTCATAACGGCGAGAAATACATGCGCGCAGCATTGTGTCACGCGGAGAAATCGTGGCGATGCCGTTCGCCAGAATGTCCTGCGGGCGCGGGCGCATGGCCTATATGGTCATGGTGCTCAAATTCGTGGCCGCCACCTGTTTCCGCCGGGGGACCAAAAGAACCATGCGGTGCCGTTTGAAGCCTGGGCCGCTCTCAGTTCAGAAACCGGAAGTCCGCCGCGCCAAAGAGCGCGCGGCACAGGCTCGTCCACGCCGCCTTGCTGTCGTCCGAGGTTTTAAAGCCCGGCTTGCGGGTGTCGCCTTTGCTCCAGTTGCTCGGGAATTTTTGCAGAAAATTCCACGTCGCCGTTTTTTCCGCGGGCGTCGGTGCGCGGCCCAGCGTGAGCCAGAAGGCGTAGGCCACGCGTTGATCGGTCGCCGCCATGGCGCCGTCGCCCGGATACATGGCGATCAGCCGCTCCGCGAGCTTCTGCGCGGCTTTCGCGCTGAATTCGCTGTTGAGAATGTAGAGGGCCTGCGAGGGCACGTTGGTGTCTTCGCGCACACCGGTCACGAGATTGGTATCGCTGAAATCAAAGACGCTCAGTGCATCCGGAGGCACATCGCGCGCCACCGGCAGATACACGCTGCGCGTCGATTCCATCGCGCCGCTCTCCGCGAGTTGCTGCTCGCTCACGCTCAGAAAACGCGGGCCGCCGATGGGCGCGTCACCGCTGCGGGCGATGAAGGAACCGGTCGGCGGTGCCAGCTGGAGCTGCCCGCTGGCCGCGAGCATGGCGTCGCGGATGCACTCGGCATCGAGACGCTTTTTACTGGCGCGCCACAGCAGCGTATTTTCCGGATCCGCCGCAAAATCCGACGGTTGGTATTCGCTGGAGAGGGCGTAGGCATGGCTGAGTGTGAGATCGCGCAGCAGCGATTTGATGCTGTAGCCGTAGCCGCCCTGCGCCTTCGGCGTCTCGAATTTTACGGCGAGATCATCGAGCAGCGCCTGATTCGAAGGTTTCTTGCCGCTGGTGCCAAAATTGTCAGTGCTCGGCACGAGGCCCGCGCCGAACAGCCAGTGCCACACGCGATTGACGATTACGCGCGATGTCACCGGGTTTCCGGATGAAGCCACCCAGTCGGCCAGCTCGCGGCGGCCGCTTTCATTTTGCGGAATGGTGGAAGCGGAGCCAGTGGTGAGAATCGCCGGAAAACCACGCGGCACGTGTTCGCCCGGCTTGTCGGCCTCCCCGCGTGAATAGAGCGCGCTGTCGCCAATGCTGGAAAATTCCGGCGGACGGCCCTGGCGGAATTGGGGCCCGCGCCGGAGAAATTCGCCGAAGCCGCGGCCCATGGCGCGCCCGCGGTTCGCCGGCAAATCCTGCGCCCCCATCACGAGCGCCTTCGGTTTGCCGTTCTCGTCGAAGGCCTTCAGTTCGGTTTCGATGTCGCCGATCTGCGTGATGGTGCGGAGCACCTGGAACTGCCGCAGGCCGCCCGGTTGCGGATCGCCCTTGCCGGACATGCGGCTCTTGACCACTTCCTCAAACATCTCCCGCTGATCTTTCCGCAGGTTGTCGAGCTGCTGCTGCTTGCGCGCCATATCCTCAGGCGAAAGCGTGCGCGGCATGGTCGGCGCGCCTTTTGGCAATTCGATGAGTTCGCTGGAGTGCCGGTTTTGAATCGCGGTTGCCGTGCCGTAGCGCGTGTCCGTGCTGAGAAAGATGCCCGCGAGCGCATAATATTCGCGCTGCGAAATCGGGTCGAACTTGTGGTCGTGGCAGCGAGCGCACGAGACCGTCATGCCCATGAAGGCCTGCGACACCGCGTCGATTTGCTCGTCCGCCAGGTCCAGGCAAAACTGCCGCGCGTTCTGCTCATTCAGTCCTTTCGGACCAACGGCCAGAAAACCGGTCGCCACGAGCTGGTCGCTCTTTTGCTGGTCATTCTTGGCTGGCATCAAATCGCCCGCGATCTGTTCGCGCACAAATTGATCGTATGGCTTGTCGGCATTGAATGAGGCGATGACGTAGTCACGGTAGCGCCAGGCGTGAGGGAAGGTGATGTTTACGTCCTTGCCGCTCGATTCCGCGTAGCGGGCCACGTCCAGCCAGTGCCGGCCCCAGCGCTCGCCGTACTGCGGCGTGGCCAGGAGCTTGTCCACCCATTTGGCGAGCACGGCATTCGTATTCGCACCCGCGGCCTGCCATTCCTTCGTAAAGTCCCCGATGTCGCGCGGCGTGGGCGGCAGCCCGGTGAGATCGAAAAAGATGCGGCGGAGCAGCGTGGTCGGGTCGGCATCGCCGACGGGTTTCACGTTTTTCGCCTCCATCGCCGCGAGCAGAAATTTGTCGACGTCCGTCCGCGCCCACGCGGCGTCCTTGGGCTGCGGCACCGCGCTTTGTTTGGGTGCCTGATAGGCCCACCACTGCCGGGCAGCTTCGGTGTCGTATTTTTTCGCCACCACCATGGCGGCGCCATCGCGCGGATCCGGGGCCCCCATTTTCACCCACTCCTCGAAATCTTTGATCACCGCGTCCGGCAATTTCCCGCCCTTCTTTTCCGGCGGCATGGCAAAGTCCTTGTCGGCATAGTGGATCGCCTGGATGAGGATGCTGTCCTTCAAATTCCCCGGCACCACGGCGGCCCCACTATCGCCACCGCGCCGGATGCCCTCCCGAGTATCAAGCACCAGCCCGCCTTTGATTTTCTCCGCCTTCTCCGAGTGGCACCCATAGCATTTGTCCGACAACACGGGCCGGATCTTCTTTTCAAAAAAATCGAGCTGCGCCGCTGCGGGTTTCGCGTCGGCATTGTCGAGCGCCGCCATCGCGGGCCCGGCCGCCAGCAGCGGCAGGGACAGGGACAAAAGGATGCGGGTCTTCATAGGTGTGTAAAACAACAATACGGGCAGCGAGTTGCTGGGATTGTATCCTAGGGAGACGGATGGGGCAGGGGAAAGGTTTCGCGATAAGCGCGAGTGCGGACGGGCCCACGAAACGCAATCAATCAAAAACTCTTATGACTACCGCCAAGCAACGCACTGCCGCCCGGGCGAATATCAAGAAAGCGGCCTCGGCAGCCAAAAAGAAAAAGACCATCGCGCACCTTCCCACATCGGTGCGAACGGCCTTGGGGAAGGAAGGAGCGAAAGCGGCGCGGAAGAAAAAGTGACGCGGCTCACTTCTTCCACACATCCCCCACACCCTCGCCGAACCACCGCGTGCTGACCACTTTCTGCTGCGTGTAAAATTGCACCGCTTCGCGGCCCTGGATGTGCAGGTCGCCGAAGAAACTTTCGTCCCAGCCGGTGAAGGGGAACATCGCCATGGTGGCGGGTACCCCGACGTTGATGCCCACCATGCCGGCTTTCACGCGATGCTTGAATTCGCGCGCGGCTTTGCCGGAGTTCGTGAAGATCGCCGCGCCATTGCCAAAGGCGGAGCGGTTCGCGATTTCGATGGCGGCGTCGAGGTCGTCCATGCGCATTACGTTGAGCACCGGCCCGAAGACTTCCTCGCGTGCGAGCGTCATGCCGGGCTGCACGCCATCGACAATCGTTGCGCCGAGATAAAAGCCCCCGGGCGCCTCGGCTACGCGCACGCTGCGGCCATCCGCGATGACTTTCGCGCCTTCGCTCTCACCGCTGGCAACAAGGCTGAGCACGCGGTCGCGATGCGGAGCTGTGATCAGCGGGCCCATATCGGGCTGCGCCGGGCGATCGGTCGGCCCCACGCGAATCGCCTTTGCCGCGCTCACCAGCGAGGGCAATACGCGCTCCGCGGCGGCGCCCACGGCGAGCGCCGTGGAGCCGGCCATGCAGCGCTCGCCCGCGCAGCCAAAAGCGGCGGTGGACAGGCTCTCGACAGTGCGCGCTACGTCCGCGTCCGGCATCACCACGATGTAGTTTTTCGCCCCGCCATTCGCCTGCACGCGTTTGCCGTGCCGCGTCCCGGTCTCGTAAATATAGCGCGCAATCGGCGTGGAGCCGACGAAGGAAATCGCCCGCACTTTCGGATGCGTGAGGATGGCGTCCACCGCCTCGCGCCCGCCGTGCACGAGATTCAGCACGCCTTTGGGCAATCCCGCTTTTTCCAGCAACTCCACGAGCAGGACCGCCGTGAGCGGCACCTTCTCGCTGGGCTTGAGCACGAAGGTATTCCCGCAGACGAGCGCCAGCGGATACATCCACAGCGGGACCATTGCGGGGAAATTGAACGGCGTGATGCCCGCACACACGCCCAGCGGCTGCAGCATCGTTTCGCAGTCCACCCCACGGGCGATATTTTCCAACGTGTCGCCCATGAGCAGCGCCGGCGCGCCGCAGGCATACTCCACGTTTTCCATTCCGCGGAAAAGGCTGCCGCGCGCCTCCACCAGCGTCTTGCCATGCTCGCGCGAAACGGTGGTGCACAGCTGGTCAAAATTCTCCTCGATGAGCTGCCGATAACGGAACATTACCCGCGCGCGCTCCACCACCGGCGTATCGCGCCACGCGGGAAAAGCCGCCGCCGCGGCTTGCGCCGCCGCATCGACTTCCGCCGCCCCGCCAGCCGGACACTCGGCGATGACGTCGCCCGTCGATGGATTAAAAACGGGCGTGCCGCCGGAAACGGCGCGCCACTCGCCGGCGATGTAGGAAGGGCAGGAGAGCATGACGGCGTACGATGACTACCCCCGCGCCAGTGCGTCCGATTGTTTCACAAACTCGTCGCCGCTCCATTCGCCATCCGCGGCCACCATTTTCTTGGGTGCCTCGGCGGCGGCTTTTTGTGCGGCTTTGCGGTCGGCCTGGCGTTTCACAAGATCGGCGTGCGTGGTGAAGTAATCGAGCGACTTGCCTTTGAAATCGGCCAGCGTCTCGAATTTGTGTTTGGCCATGAAGGCGAGCAATTCCTCGCACATCGGCTTTACGTGTTCGTAGCCGAATTTCATCACCCCCGTGCAGACTTGCACCGTGTCGCCGCCGAGCAGGATGAATTGCGCGGCGTCGCTGCCGGTTTCCACGCCACCAATCGCCGAGAGCGAGCGACCGGGAAATTCGCGCCGGATCATCTGCGCAATTTCCATCACCATCCGCAGCGCGATTGGTTTCACCGCGCGCGACGAGTAGCCGCCCGGCGTGGTGTAGCCTTCCACGCACGGCTCGGGCCGCAGCGTTTCGAGATCCACGCCCATCACGCTGCGAATCGTGTTGATGGCGCTCACGCCCTGGCAGCCGGCACGGAAGGCTGCGCGGCTCGGGTCTTCGATGTGCGTGACGTTGGGCGTCATCTTCGCCCACACGGGCTTTTTCGCGGCGCCCATCACCCAGCCGCAGACTTGTTCCAGAATTTCCGGATTCTCGCCCATGGCGGCGCCCATCTTTCGCTCGGGCAGGCCGTGGGGGCAGGAGAAATTCAGCTCGAAGGCGTCGACGCCAACGTCCTGGCAGCGCTCGATGATCTCCACCCACGCGTCTTTGTTAAACTCCTCCATCACCGACGCGATGAGCACGCCGTCCGGGAACTGATCTTTGCATTTCTTGAATTCATCGAGCCAGATCGAGAACTTACGATCGCTGATCAACTCGATGTTTTCCCAGCCGATGACTTCCTGGCGGTCCGACGAATACAGCTTCGCGTAGCGCGGCGTCACGTTGATCACCTTGCTCGCGTCGAGGCTCACCGTCTTGGCAATCACCGCGCCCCAGCCTTCCTTGAAGGCTTTGGTGATGACGTTGAGGTTGGTGCCCGGCGGCCCGGAGCCGATGATGAAGGGGTTGGGGAGCTTCAGACCATCAACACTCGTGGCTAGCGTAGGCATCCGCTTAGCTTAGCGTAGAAGGCGCGCCGAGGGAAAGTGCGAAGTTGCAAAAGTACGATGGCGACGCATCCGGCTACCGCAGCCAGGCCATGGTTTTCTCAGCCAGGCGATCGAAGGCGCGCACGGCCAGTTCCAGGTGCTCCTCGCGGGTGTCCTCGATTTTATTGTGCGAAATTCCGTGCAGGCTTTGCACAAACATCATCACGGTGGGCACGCCCGCGAAGGCCACTTCCGCGGCGTCGTGCAGCGGGCCCGAGGGGAGCCGGTGCGAAACGCCGGCCGTTTCGCGGATGGCCTCGTCGCAGAAGCCGATGAGCGTGTCGTGAAAGGGCCGCGGGGCGATGTGCCAGAGCCGTTCCCACGCGACGCCCACGCTGCCTTCGCGGGCGAAGCGCTCGCTCGCAGCGCGAGCGTCGGCGAGCATTTGGGCGAGAGCGGTGGGGTCGAGGTGGCGCTGATCGAGCGTGAGCCGGCATTCCTCTACGACGCTCGTCACGATCCCCGGTTTGGTGGTGCAGGAGCCGATGGTGCACACGCCCGCGCCGCTGCGCCCGGCGATGGCGTAGATTTCCGGGCTCATGCGCGCGGCGGCGAGGAAAGCGTCCTTGCGCCGGTTCATCGGCGTGCTGCCGGAGTGTGCGGCCTGGCCGCGGAAGGTGATGGCATGGCGCTCCACGCCAAACGTTCCGAGCACGGCGCCGAGCGGCAGATCCAGGTCGAGCAGCACGGGGCCTTGCTCGATGTGCAATTCCAAATAGGCCGCGGCGTTTTTCAGTTCCGCGCCCGATTCCTTCACGCGGTCGAGCACGATGCCGTGCTCGCGCAGCGCATCCGGCAACCGCACGCCGGCTTTATCCACGAGCGCGCGCGCTTCCTCAAGATTGAGATTCCCCGAGCACGCGGACGAACCGAAAAGGCTCTTCCCAAAGCGCGCGCCTTCCTCGTCGGCCCAATCCACCACCCGCACGCTCACGGGCGGCTTGCCGCCGTATTGCGTATGAATGCGGCGCAGCACTTCCACTCCGGCGAGCACATTCAGACAGCCGTCCAGCCAGCCGCCGTTGGGCACGGAATCCATGTGGCCGCCGAGCAGTAGCTCCTTTTCCGATTGCCCGCGCAGGGTGGCCCAAAAATTTCCCGCGGCATCCGTGTGCATCTCCACCGGCAGCCCGGCAAAGCGCTCGCGGAGCCAGGCGCGGGTTTTGGCCCACATCGGCGTGAAGGCCACGCGTTGCGCTCCGTTTTCGTCCGCGGAGAAAGTGCGGAGTTCCTTGAGTTCGGCGATGGTCCGCTGGGGCTGCAAGCTCATGGGCACGCAGTAAACCACGCGGCGACTGCGGGGAACAAGACGGATCGCCCGCCGAGAATGTTTGCCCGGCCCGCCGCGTTCGGGCATGGTCGCGGCATGTCCGCAAAGCACCTTCTTTTGCTCTGTCTTGCCGGGTTCTTTTCTGCGTGTGCTGCGCCAGTCGGCGGTGCCGAGAAAGTCAGCACGAGTCGCGATGAATACGGACACCGTCCCGGGGCGCGTGGATTTTCCACGGTGATTCTCGATGCCGGCCACGGGGGCGAAGACAGCGGCGCGAAGAGTCCGTCAACGGGGCTGTTTGAAAAGAATCTCACGGTGGAGATGGTGAAACTCATCCGCGATGAACTGGCGGGTTCGGTGAAAGTGATTCTCACCCGGGACCACGACATGACCTATGATCTCGATAAGCGCGTCGAGTTTGTGAACGGGCATGAGGATGCGGTGTTGGTGAGCATTCATTTCAATTCCACCGGCAGCAGCGCGATCGCGGGGCCGGAAGTGTATTACTGGCGCGTCGACAGCTACACGCTGGGGAAGCGCATCGAGCAGTCGCTCTCGGCCGCGGTGCCGTATCATTCCGGCAATCGCGGGCTCGTGCGGAGGCGGCTGCGGCTCACGCGGAACCCGTGGCTGCCGTCGGTGCTCGTCGAGTGTGGTTACCTCAGCAATGCGTCGGAGGCGGCGTCCATCGCCAAGCCGGAGTATCAGCGCACGCTGGCGAAGGCGATCGCCAAAGGCATTCTCGCGCAGCGCGCGGAAGGCGACGGCAACCTCGGGCCGCTGCCGCCGCCGATCAATGCGCCGCTGAGCCGGCCGACGGATCCGCGAGAGTAGGCGAGGTTTTCAACCTCGCAGCTCGGGTGGCTAGGGTTCTCGATGTGCGGGCAAAAGTGCTAAACGGAGCCTGTGCACTTGGTGCCCGCTGCTCCCGCCCGCAATCCCCTCCAGAGCGGCGTCATGCCGCCGCAGTCCAGAAGGCTGCGGCTACTTTCCAACCGTTTTCTGCCCCGGGATGCGGTGGATGGTTTGATCGATCTGGTATTTCACTTCGCTGCCGTCGGCGGCTTTGGTGTTGCACTTGAGACGGAGCGTCATGGCGGGGAGGCGATCGGAGAGTTGGAGGGAAACGGTTTTCTTGTCGGCGCTGAGCGTGGCCTTTTCGACGAGCACGAGGTCTTTGCCTTTCTTGCCGGGGTCGGCGACGGAGATATCGGGGGAGCCGTATTTCGGGCTCCAGAAATAGTTCCATTGCTCGGCACCCCAATTGGCGGTGTCGGCGGCGCCGGCATCGAGCGGAGCGCTGAAGGTCACGTTCACGCCGGCGGCGGTGGTGGCGAGGGCCACGGGCATCGTGACCGGTTTGCCGGTGTAGCGGACGCGCTGGAAGCAGCCGTCGCTCGTCGCGCTGCTCTGCCACACATTGAGGCCGGTGAGATAGAGCTGGCCGTCCTTCGGGCTGAAGCGGCCGCGGTGGATGCCGCTTTTAAAGGAGAGCGGGAAGCGCACGACGCCGCCTTGCTCCACGCCGTCGACCGTTTCCTGCATCACGCCGAAGAGCGAGCATTTGCCGTAGCTCATCTGCAACATCTTGCCGGCCCACGGGCCGAATTTTCCGGGCGGCGCCCACACTTCGCCGCCGGAGGAATTGTCGATGTCCATCGGCAGCCAGAGCAGCGGCAGATCGTAGCCCGTCGTCGGGATGGGCGAGTTGTCCCAGAATTGCGTTTTGTATTTCTGGCGCGCTTCGTCGGTGGACGGGTTCGCGGTGAAGGTGGTGCCGTCGGCGGCTTTGAACGTGAGGTCGCGGTGCGCGGCGGGGGTCATGCCGTAGAAACCGCCGGGCTTGATGATGTTCAGGCGGTTCGCGGGCATCCAGTGGCCCTGGTTGTCGCTGCACGTGAGCACGTCGCCGGGGCCCATGCCGGAGCCGTTCGGCGCGCGCAGGCCGGTGGCGATGATCTCCATCTTCGAGCCGTCCTTGCTCACCTTCAGCATCGTGCCTTGATGCGGGCTGGTGTTCGTCGGCGTCCACGGGCTGCCCTTGGCGAAATACAGATTGCCCTGGCTGTCGGCCTGCAAATCGAGGGCGAACTCGTGGTAGTTTTCCGTGACCACGCAATCGTGGTTGAAGCTCTCGTAAAAGTCGGCCTCGCCGTCGTTGTTGAGATCATTCAGCCGCGTGATTTGATCGCGGCCGAGCACGTAGATTTTTCCGTCCACCACCTTGCAGCCGAGCGGCTGAAACAGGCCGCTGGCAAAGCGCTTCCACTTCACCGCGCCGAGCTGGTCGTCGAGCCCGGAGACCAGCCACACGTCGCCGCTGATGTTGGCGACGACGCAGGTGCCGTCTGGCAGAAAATCATGGCCGCCGGGGCGGAACCACGTCTTGAACGGATTGTTCGCCGGGAAGGGAATGTCGTCCACGGTGTAAGCCTTGCTGTCGTCGCCGGGCACGCCGGGCTGCTCGATCGCCGCACCCCAGATGCCGGGGCCGGGCTTGGTGTAGGCGTTGAGGTCGGCGAGCTTGGCCTTGCTGGAGACCGCGAGCGCCAGCTTGTTGGTGTCCGAGCGCGGGCCGGCGGCCATGCTCACCATAAACGTGGCGGAGCTTTTCAGCGGCGGCACATTGAAAATCACGCGCCCGTCCGCCTTGGCGGAAATCTTCCCTCCCGGCACATTGCCGGAGACATTGACCGCGGCGAGCTGCGCGCCGTTCTCAATAATCACGACGGAGCCCAGGCTCTCCTGCACTTGTCCGGGGGCTTCCAGCAGTAGGATTTGCTTTACCTCATCACCGGGAGCGATGGTGAAATGACGGCTGTAAACGCGGATGCCATCGGTCACCGTCGAGCTCGGCGCCTCCAGTACCACTTGCTTGCCCACCGCATACTGCAGGACGCACCGGCCATTGTTGACATGCACGCCCATCCATTTTCCGCCGGGGGCATTCCCCTGGTGATTCGGCCGCGGGTCGTCTTTGACCTCCGCGCCGCAGCCCAGCGTCCATTTGGTGGATAGATTCACGATGCCATCGTTCTTGATGTTGCCCTCAAGGCCGCCGCGTCCGCGCGGAAACAAGGCGAGTCCGCCTTCCCACGCGGCCTGGAAGCGGAGGAGCTCGGTGTCGAAGACCATCGTGGCCGGCGCTTCCTTCGTGCCGACGGCGACGGCGATGCCTTTGTAGGCGGTGCTGTCCTTCAGCTTGTAGGTGCCGGAAAAGAAGGGACCGAGGTCCATGTCGTCCCATTTGATCTTGGTGGCCGGCGGATTGACCGTGGCGACCTGGGCGGAAGCGGAAAGGGCGAGCGCTGCCGTGGCGGCGACAGCAAGGGAGAAGCGGAGGTTCATGTGGATGGGGAGAATCGAAAGAGCAGG
>FTCB01000743.1_pt1 | contig 20167 bp, 14 predicted proteins | sample 1639431 | NCBI WGS metagenome assembly FTCB01 (sample SAMEA3914864, study PRJEB12502) | metagenome | biome: forest; material: soil | place: USA | collected 2012-03-12 | depth 0.3 m
CGGCAAAAAGCCCGTCGGCATCTGGATTCGGGTCTCAACCGACGAGCAAGCCAAAGGCGAATCGCCGGAGCATCATGAAGAACGCGCCCAGGCGTATGCTCGTCTCAAGGGCTGGGATGTGGTAGAGGTGTATCACCTCGAAGCCGTCTCGGGCAAATCGGTCATGGAGCATCCCGAGACGAAACGCATGCTCGTTGATATCCGAAGCGGGCGTGTTCAAGGGCTCATTTTTTCCAAGCTGGCACGGCTTGCCCGCAATCTCCGGGAACTTCTCGATTTCGCGGACATCTTCCGGGAAGCGGAGGCCGACCTCATTTCCTTGCAGGAGAGCATCGATACCTCCTCACCTGCCGGCCGACTCTTTTACAACCTCCTCGCCTGCTTCGCCCATTGGGAGCGCGAGGAAATAGCCGACCGTGTCGCGGCTTCAGTTCCCATTCGGGCGAAGCTCGGGAAGGCTTTGGGAGGGGCGGCGCCGTTTGGGTATAAATGGGAGAACAAGAAGCTCGTGCTTGAACCGGCAGAGGCGGCAGTGCGGAAAACGCTCTTCGATGTCTTCCTCGAAACCAAGCGCCTCCGCACCACCGCCGCCCGCATGAACGAGCGCGGATATCGGACACGTGAGGGAGGGCTTTGGACTGATACGACGGTTAGCCGCCTCATTGAGGACCCCGTCGCTAAAGGGAAGCGTCGGCTCAATTACACGAAATCCTTGGGGGATGGTAAGCATTGGAAGAAGAAGCCTGAAGCTGATTGGGTGATGCTCGACGTGCCGGCAATCGTCTCAGAGGAAACCTGGGATGAAGCCAATCGGCTTCGGGAAGCCACAAAGGCCAAAATCACCCGCCCTCCGAAGCACCTTCCGATATACCTTTTCTCCGGCTTTGTCGTCTGCACCTGCGGCGTGAAAATGTATTCCCAACGGGAGAGCACCTCATACCGGTGCCGGACGTGTAAGAAGGGTATCAATCGGGAGGATCTCGAAGCAATCTTCGTGGAACAGCTCAAAGGCTTCCTCACCTCAACGGATGACATCGCCGCCCAAATGCAGCGCGCTGACGATGGCATTCAGGAAAAGGAAGCGCAGATTGCGACGCTCCGGGGCTCCCTGGGCAAACTCCACAAAGACATGAATTCCTTGCTCGAATTGTATCAAGCGGGGCACATTTCCGGGAAAGGATTTGGGGAGAGGTATAAGCCGTTGGAGGCCCAAGCGGAACAAATCGAACAGGAGCTACCGCGCCTTCAGGCTGAGGTGGATGTTGCCCGGATTAACCTCGCCTCCTCCGGCGAGAGTCTCTCCGAAGCCCAAAGTCTTTATACTCATTGGCCCAATCTCTCGTTCGACGAACGCCGCTCCATCGTGGAAAGCATTCTTTCTGAAGTGGTTGTTGGCGACGCCGAACTCGATTTTCGGTTCGCCTATCTCTCTCCTCAAACTTCCAGAAATATGCAACGCATGGACACGGGTTCATGGCGGCAACCAGCATGAACTCGGCAGGAAAAGTCATGGTCCCCGAGGCACGCGATACCGTTACGCGGCCGTCCTCCAGAGGCTGTCTCAGAACCTCCAGGGTATTGCGGCGAAACTCCGGCAGTTCGTCGAGAAAGAGCACACCGTGATGCGCGATGCTGATTTCACCGGGTGATGGATTCATGCCGCCGCCGAGCAGGCCCACGTCGCTCACCGTATGGTGCGGAGAGCGGAAAGGGCGCGTGGCGACGAAGGATTGCTCCACGAGCAGACCGCAGATGCTGTGAATCTTGGTGGTTTCGATGGCCTCCTCCATCGTCATGGGCGGCAGGATGGTCGGCACACACTTGCTCACCATCGATTTGCCCGAGCCCGGTGGACCGATGAGCAGCAAGCCGTGGCCGCCTGCGGCGGAGACTTCGATCGCGCGCTTCACGTGGTGCTGGCCGCGCACGTCCGAAAAATCGGCGTCGTAGTTTTGATGCGCCGCGAAAAAGGCGGTGAGGTTTTCCTTCACCGGTTTCAGCTCCAGCTTTCCCGTGAGGAAGGAATAGCACTCGCGCAAATTCTCCACGCCATAGACTTCGATGCCTTCGACCATCGCGGCCTCACGGACATTCGCCGCGGGCACCACGACTTTCTTGCGCCCACAACGACGCGCTTCCAACGCGACGGGCAACACACCGCGCACGGGACGGACCGCGCCATCCAATGCGAGTTCGCCGACGAAACAGAAGTCGACCGCATTTGCCAGCTCCTCGTCCAAGGCACACGCCACCATCGCGAGCGCAATCGGCAGATCAAAGCTCGGCCCCTCTTTCTTCACGTCTGCCGGGGCCAAATTCACGGTCACATGCCCGCGCGGCCAGCGCAGACTGCTATTGGCGATGGCGGTTTTCACCCGATCCCGTGCCTCCCGCACCGCGGCATCAGGCAGCCCAACAATCACCGTGACGTCCTTGCTCCCGCCCGAGGCACTCACTTCAACGTCGAGATCAAACGCCTCCACGCCATAGACAGCGGCGGAGAACACTTTGGCGAGGGTCGGCATTGGTGCACCGTGGCAGGACACGCGCCTCGCGTGAAGACGGAAGTGGAAACCCTTACAGCGTGCCGCGCATCTTGATGTCCAAGTAGGCGTTCGCCAGCGCCGCCGGGAGCGCCTGAGGCGTTTCGTCAATCGTCAGGATCCCCTGGTCGCGCAGCGTGGAAAGAAAACCGGCGCGCTCGGCCAGATAGCCGGCCGCCGCAGCCTGGAGCAGCGCATCGTCAAAGGACTGCGGCGCGTTTCGCCCGCACTCCACGGTGGCTTGTTCGCGCAGGCTGGCCACCATCACCAGATGGCGCCGCCGCAGGAGGCGCAGTGGACCGAGCAATTGGGTCGCGTCCTCCGTGCGCAAATTGGTGAGCAGGACCACCAGGGCGCGCCGCCGCTGGCGCGTGAGGATTCGCTCGGCCGCTTCGCTGAAATCGCTCGGCTCGGGCGTGCTTTGAAAATCGTAGAGGTGATTAAGCAGCACCGTCATGGAGTGCTGGCCTTTCACCGGAGGCAGCCAGCGATTGGTGCCGCCAAAAGACAGGATGCCAACCTGATCTCCCTGCCGCAGCGCGATGTAGCTGAGCAGCAGCGTGGCGTTGAGGCAGTGGTCGAACTGCGGCAGCGGGCCGTCCATTGCGCGCATGCGCCGTCCGCAATCGAGCATGAACAGCAGCGTCTGGTCGCGCTGCTCGCGATACTCGCGCGAGATGATTTGCCGCCGCCGGGACGTGGCTTTCCAATCGATCTGCGCGAGCACATCGCCGTCCTGGTAGTCGCGGAGTTGGTGAAACTCGCGGCTTTGGCCGACGCGATTCTTCGTCACGATGCCCATATGGCTCTGGCGATTGCTCATCGCCAGCAGCGTGTAGCGCACCACGGGTTCATAGTTCGGATAGGTCTTGATTTCTGCTGGCGCCAAAACGCGTTCGCGCTTGTACCAGAGGCCCAACGGAGAGTACGTGCGAAGGTAACTCGTGGTAAAAGCGGCCTGCCCACGCTCGAGCGAGGTCGCAAGGTACGCCACCGCGACAAAATGCCGCCCGGGGATCTTCCCGAGCCACGGAAGCTGCTCGCTGACCACGGTGGCCGGCAGCCCGTCGAAGAACTCCACCTGCACGGAAAGCGCATTCGGATTGTGCAGTTTCACTTCCACTTCCTGTGGAACGCCCAGCGCAAAGCGGCCAGGCAACCGCCGCTCGAACCACACGCGCCGGTACCACAGAAGCACCAAGGCGTCGATCAGCCCTGCCACCACCAGCACCGCCGCGCCGCCAAACCAAAGAGAAGCCACGCGCTTCCAGATCGCACTGACAACCGCCAGGACAAAAAGCACGCCGGTCAAGCGCAGCAAGCGCACGGTGGGCGTCACGAAAAACATCATGACCCCCACGGCGGCTGCGGCCGCTATCTCCTTCGCGTACGGCAGCATCATCGGCGGGGCGCGTCCGTATTCCGCACGATGCCTTCGAGCACCTGGTCCGCGGTCTGACCGCTGATCGCCAATTCCGGCGCGACGATAATTCGATGGCGCAACACCGGCAGGGCCGCACGCTTGATGTCATCGGGCGTCACAAAATCGCGACCCGCCATAATGGCAAAGGCTTTGGCCACGCGCACGAGACTGATGGCTCCACGGGTGCCCGCACCGAGCGCCAATCCCTGCGCGCCACGCGTCGCACGCGTGAGGCGCACGGCATAGGCCACCACCTCGGGGACCACGCGAACCGCGGCCACCGCTTGCTGGACCGTCAAAATTCCCGGGACGTCGCAGACGGGCTTCATCTCCGCGACACGAAGGCCGCCGCCGGTGAGCAATTCGCCGACGATCTGCTCCTCCTCCGCCGCTCCGGGATAGTCCACGACGACCTTCATCAAAAAGCGGTCGAGCTGCGCCTCGGGCAGTGGGTACGTGCCCTCCTGCTCGATCGGATTTTGCGTGGCGAGCGTCATGAAGGGCGGCGGCAGCGCGTGGCTCTCGCCGTCGATGGTCACCTGCCATTCCTGCATCACTTCGAGGAGCGCCGCCTGCGTTTTGGCGGGGGCACGGTTGATTTCATCCGCCAGCAGGAGGTTCGTAAAGACCGGGCCCATCCGGAGGCGGAATTGCTGCGCGCCCATGTCGTAGAGCGTGTGGCCGGTAACGTCGCTCGGCATGAGATCGGGCGTGAACTGAATGCGCCGGAAATGGCCGCCAAAAGTCCGCGCGATGGCGAGCACGAGGTGGGTCTTGCCCAGGCCGGGCTTGCCCTCGATGAGCACATGCCCGCCCGCGAGAAAGGCGGCGAGCACCTGGTCGAGCGCTTCTTTCTGGCCAAGAAAAACGCCCGCCACGCTTTGGCGGATGGTATTGACGATTTCCGAGGCTTGCCGGAAATCCACCGCGGGCGCGGCGGCTGGTTCGTATGGGGCAGTTTCCATGAATTAGATTTTGGATCGGAGAGTGTGTAAATCCTGCACGGTGCGGAGAAAAACGGACTCGGCACTCGGCGCGACGAGGAACAATGCCAGCCGCACGCGATCCGCGGTCAGGCCGGTGCGCGTGGCCAGCTCGTCCTGCGTGGCCGGGTCCTCCGCCACCAGGCCGCGCCGGGTCAGCGCGGCCCGGACATCCTGCTGCAACGGCACGAGCAACGCCGCGACTTCGCGATTGCGCCAGAGGAACGCGCCGGCCATGGCGAGATGTCCTGTGAAATCGCGGCTGGAATGATCCTCTGCCACAAGGATGGGGCCGAAACGCGGCAGATTCTTCCACAGCCACAAGACGAGCACCGCCGCGAGACAGACGATGGCCGGCCAGCCCTGTTGCCACAGCATTTTCCAAAAGGATACTTTCAGCGTGCTGACAAAGGAGACCACGGAACGATGGTCCAGCGAAACCAGGGCGAAGAGCAAGGCGGCATGATCTTTCTGGGCCAGGTACCGATTGCGAAAAGGATGCGCCGCGGACACCGCCGTTACCCGCCCAAATCCGCGGTTCCAGCTCATCACCGCATCGGCGCCATCCACATCCTGCCGTGCGGGCTTCTTCTCCAGCTTGATTCCACCGGCGAGGTCCGCGCGGTACCGATGAGCCCCCGAATGAACCGTCACTTCGGATTCGGCGGATAAATCGACTTCCTTGATTCCGAGTTTGTCGAGCAATGTCTGCTGCTCCTCGTCGGGCTTCTCCTCATCGCCCGCTTTGGAACTGGCGTAGGCCCAATCATCCCGCCACGGCTCGGCGCCCGATAAAAGCAGCACCAGATGACCGCCGCGCTGCACCCAATCGACAACCCGCGTGGCGTCTCCGTAATTGGCGAAAGAATCCAACGACGCAATCACCGTGCCGCTGGAACGCGGCAGCTCCTGCAAGGTTCCCGTGGGCTCCACGGCACAGCCCATTTCTCCGAGGAATCGCTGCGCAGCGAGAAACGGATTGTAGTGCGCCGGGCCGAAATAGCCGACCTCCTCCTCTTCCATTTCGCCCTCCTGGCAGCCCGGCAGAAATAGAGTCAGCACCAGTGCCAGGAGCGCCGCCAGACGTTGCCGCGCGCGTTTCATGCCGCCCTCCCTTCGAGCTGGCCGGCAAAAGGCCAGCCTTGCAGCAGGCGCTCCATCTGCGGGCCGGCGGGCACTTCGCGGGCATAGGCCGTGTGAATCCACGCGTCGGTGAGATCGGAGAAGTAGCCCGTCGCGGCGGCATTGGGCAGCGTGCCCGCCTGGCGCAGGCAGTCTTCCTCCGTGTCACTCTCGCGAATGCCCAGCTTCGCCACGCCGACCAGCCAGGCCACGGACCCGCGGTAGAGCAAGCTGAGCGCGCCGCGCGCGTCCCCGGCCTGCCAGCGTTCGCGCGCGGCGGCGACAAGATCGCGCGGCAACGAGTCCGGAGTGATTTCCATTCCCAGAATGGTGCGAGGCCCGGCAGGTTCCACCGCTCGCGGCGCTTTGCTGCGAACCAAGAGATGCCAGTTTTTGTAAATCAACCAGGCCACCCAGCCCACGGCCGTGGCGACAATGAGCCAGAAGATCGCGGCGCCGATATTTCCAAAATCGGGATCCGCGCGAAAGCCCGTCTTGCTCGAACTGCTGCTGGTTTTGCGCATCTTCGGCACCTTGCGTTTGTGGATGATGAAATCGTCGTCCTTCATCACACGCTCGATGACCTGCTTTTCCGTGGGATAAGCCTCCTCGTCGGCCGCTCGCACCGCACCAGTCGTGCCCAGCAGCAAAATGGCAGACATCAGGATCGCGGTGCCGCTGGAGCCGAGACGGCGCGCGAGCCGGCGAAAGGTGATCTCCACATCCCAGCCTTCGAGATGCGTGCGACAATTCAGATAGAGGCCGAAGCCCCCGCCGACGTAGAAAATCTCCACAAACGTGACCGTGATCAGGTAGCTCGCAATGAGCGACCATTGCAGCCACGGCGGCGCGGAGGCCGGATGAGCCATCATTTCAAACAGCCGCTGGCCACGATCCACGGAACCGAGTGGGTCCACCCCCAGCGAGGCAAACAGCGTGAGCAGGCCCATCACCATGAGCACTTCGTAGAGCCCGCAGGCCATGATCAGGCCGCCGGCGGTGTTGCCCGCGCGATCCAGCAAGACCCGCTGGCGCTCCCGAAATCCGCGGCCACGCTGCTGTTCCAAATCGATCACGGGCAGCAAAAGCGATCGGGCCCACGAGAATCGCGGCGCGACCAACAGCCAGGGAAAACGAAGGAAAATGATGCCAAAAAAGTAGCGCCCCAGCATCCCCGGCCACGCGGCGAGCACTTCGCGCAAGCGCGGCGGCGCACCGAAGAGCGCACGACTGAGGACGAACAGCGGCACCCGATCGTAAATGGGCTTCAGCCACCACAGCACCAGCAGCATCCAGCCCACCGAAAGCCAATGGGTCAGCACCAGCAGCACTGCCCAAAGCGGCACCACGGTCAAAAACCACGAGGCGATCAGCAATGGAAAATGGCGCCGCACCATGGCGAATCCGAGATCCACCGATTCCGAGGCTCCGCGCGGGCGAAGCTGGGCCGTTACATCTTCAAGCCGCATGGGTTCTCCTTCCCGCGAGCAGAAAATACGCGGCGAATCCCATCCAACCCGCGATGCCGACGGCGTATTTCCAGTCTGCCGGAATGGCCGAGGCCGACCAAAACGCCTCAATCATCGCCGCAACCACGAGCATCGCCGTGCTGCCACACAGAATGGGCAGCGCACGCCGCCCGGCCTCACGCATCGCGGCCAGCCGCGAAAGCCGCCCCGGCGCGACCAGTGCCATTCCCAGCCGCATCCCCGCCGCACCGCCAAGGATGAATCCGAGCAGCTCAAACGAAGAGTGGCTGACGCAAAAGGTGTAGAGCCGGTGCAGATTTCCCGCGTGATGTACGTAACCGAACATCGCACCGAGAAAGATCCCCTGGTAGCCAATCGCCCACCCGGCCCCCACCACGAGCAGCACCCCGCCGGCAAAGATGCGAAAATGGATGCTCACGTTGTTCATGATGTAGAACCCGAACATCTTGAAATTGGAGCCGAATTTATCCCGGAAAAAATCGCCCACCTGGCTGCTGCCATACATCTCGTCCATCATGTGCCGCGCTTCCGGCGGAAGCAGCGCATAGATCCATTTCGGATCGAAATACGCCGCGAGAATGAATCCGAAAAATGGAACAAAAAACAGCGCGAGGCTCAGCCACACCAGCCGCGCCTCGGTACGCACCGCGCGCGGAAAGGTGCTGGCAAACAACTCGAGGAAGGCGCCACCACCACGCGAGGCCGCCATTTGCAGGCGCTGATAGGTGCCAATCACCAATTCGTTCAGCCGCTCGCACAGCCGCTTCCCGTACATGCGATGCTGCGCGAGGGCGAGATCGCCGCAGGCCTGCCGGAAAAGCTTCGGCACCTCCTGGGTGGAAGCCAGCGGTTCACCTTTCTCCAGCGCGGCCAGCGTGGTTTCCAGCTGGCGCCAGTGCGGCTCGTTCAGTTCCTCGAAGTCGGCCTTCTTCATGAGTCGCGCACCCAGGCTCCAATGGAAAGCGCCTTCCACACACCCTCGCGCCCCTTGGCGCCGAGCGATTCCGCGAGCGGCGCAATCATTTCCTCCTTGCGCGCATCCGACCACAGCGACGCCCGCTCGAGAAATTGCATGAAAGCAAGCTGCTCCTCGCGCGTGAGCGGCACGGGCGGCACCGTGGGCGTCACCGGATCGCGCAACCGCAAGGGATCATCGCGGCTGCTCTCGCGGTCGTAGATCACGAGGGTATCCGCCACGAGATCGCCGAGGCGCTGAAAACGACTCGTGGCCAGGCACGACGCGAGGCCGAACAAATGAAATCCGAAAAACGGCAACCCCGGCAGCATGGGCATCATGTCGGCGAAACGCACCAGATTACGCAAAAAGGAATTCCCCCACTGCACCCGCGCGCCGGACGTGCGCACCACACGCAAGCCGCACATTTTTTTCCCCGGCGTCTGCCCTTTGCGTAGCACTTCGAAGATCATGAAGTAGCCCCAATAGATGACGAAGAATAGCAGCAACATCACACCGCTGCCGGCGTCTTCGCCCGCCAGCGACATAAACAGCATGGCGATGGCCGAGGCGGCCACCATGAAGAGCACGCAAAAAAGCAGATCGAGCAGCAGCGCCATGCCGCGGGGCACCGGACCTGCCGGACGCAGGAGGACCTGCACGCCCTCGGCGAGTTCGATTTTCTGCAGGGTATCCAGCTTGGTGGCGGCCATCACATCCGCTCTAGCAGAGCGCTTTGCCGGATTTCAATCTTGCCATGCAAAGAATCGGATCATTAATTCTGCTCGCCCTCGCGAGGCCCCCTCGGCGAAGCCAGCACCCAACGACCACCATGCAAGAAAACAACCCATACGCAGCACCTTCCTCGAACCTGACGGGGCGGGATTCCTTCGGCGAACAAGGCGGCGGTGTGACCCAGGCGGTGGCCGACGAACTCCGCGGCACGCGGGGGTGGACCCAATTCATGGCCATTCTCGCGTTCATCATTGCCGGCGCCGCGCTCCTGTTTTCGACGATGGGTGCCAGTGCCGTTGACACCCTCTTTAGCGCGCTCCATCTGCCGGTCGGGAAATCCGCCGCGGCGGTGGTCGTTTTGATCATCGGCGGTGTGGTGGCGGCGATCGCCATTACTTATGGCGTGCTGCTCTCGGGTTTTTCCAGCGCCGTCTCGCGGTTGCAGCGCTCCGGCAGTGAGAGCGACCTCGTGGCCGCGCTCGATAAGCAACGCGCCTTCTGGGTTTTTTGGGGCATCCTCGCGATCATCGGCATCATTCTCAATTTCATCGGTCTCGTCCGATAATTCCTCACCCTTTCCATGGATAATCCTTACGCCGCTCCCTCCTCGAATCTCACCGGACGCGACAGCTATGGGCAGGACGCTGTCGTCAGCCAGCGCGTGGCCGACATCATGCGCCGCACACAGCCGTGGGCGCGCATCGTCGGCATTACGATTTTCATCAACGCCATCCTCGGCCTGCTCTCTTATGTGCGCATTACCACGGAGCGCCAGGCAGGCAACGGAGCCAGTTCCGGGGGCAACATCATCGGCGTGATCATCAGCTTCTATTTGGGGACGAAGCTGCTCGGCTACGCCAAGAAAATCGGCGATCTTCTCAAGACGGGATCCGCCAGCGATCTCGCCGGCGCCCTCGCGGAGCATCGGAAGTATTGGAAGACGAATGGCGTGCTGATGCTCATCATTATGGTCTTCGTCCTCATCGGTCTCCTGGCCTTTACCGCTGCGGCGCCCCACTAGCGGATTGCGCCGGCTTTCGGGCGTATTCTTTTAAAGTGGCAAGATGCCGCTTCTACGTGGCCGCAGGCGGCGGCGGGTCGCTGGGATCGGCCATCGATTCCACCGGGCGTGCGGGTGCACCGGACTCCAGCGCCGTCGGCGCGGCGGTGCCATCGTGAAGCAAATAGAGCATCTTGCCCCGGGCTCTCCAGGGCTGCTTCTGCGCCTCACTGTACGACAGCACGGAAGCGTGGCAGTGCCGCAACCGGTAGCTGCCGCCTTCGGGATCATCGGCGATGCGGCGATTCATGGCCTCGTAGGCGCGCTCCACTCCGGCTTTCAACCAGTTCGCCAGGTCGCGCCGATGTCCGTGCGCCCACTCCGCGGGAAACTCCACCCAGCACGTCCATTCGCTGTCACTGCCGGTGCCGGTGGGCGTGTCGAAATGATCGGCAATCTCCAATTTCGCGTAGCAAAATTTTCCAGAGCGATGGGCCGGCGGATCCGGAATCTCCGTGGGCGACTCCTGCTTGGGCTGCGCGATCAGCCACTCCTCCAGGCGCTTTCTACGCGCCTCCTCGGATGAAATGGTCTCCCATTCGCGGCGAGTCTCCCCGAGCAGCGCACACACCTCGTCGGTTACCTCGCGCGGCATCGTATCGATCACGCCGGGCGGCGGCCCTTCCACGCGAAATTGCGCCGTCGAACGGCTCAATTCCAAATAGTGTCCGTTCCACTCCAGCTCATCCCGCCGAAGCCGCAGCGTGTAGCGCTGGAAGTGACGATCCCAGGGCGCCGGCGGCCACTGCCATTCACGCTCCAGCCGATCGCGGGCCCCGGCGGAAGCCGCCTCCGGGCAGCTCGCCAGCGCCGCGGGCCGCTCATCGCGAAAGCGCTCAATGGCCGTGCTCTTGCCGTCGGGCAGCACGGCCCACAATTTCTTCCCTGGCGCGCGCCACGGTTGCATTTGCGCTTCCGCGTGGGGCAGGAGCCTCACGGCACACTTCGCATTCGAGATCTCCCGCGCGGCGCCGGCCAATCGACTGACGGTCGCTTCCCGCGATTCCCCGCACCACTCCGCGGGAAATTCGAGCCAGAAAGCCTCGCCCCCTTCCGGCTGCGCCTCGGCGTGGCAGCACAAGCCTGTCCACTGCGCCAATCGCTCCCCGCCCTCCAGCAAAAACGCCGACCAGGCTAGATTCACTCGCGCGGCCTTCGCGCGGATGGTCTCCTCGCCGGCTGGCCCCGGCACCGTCTGCGAGGCGTCCGCACCGGCCTCAATCAACGCCCGCACCAGCGCGGGGCGCTCATTCGCATCGAAGGCAAGCGACAGTGCCGTCTGCCCCGCGGCATCCCGCGCATCCACCGCCACACCTGCGCGCACACACGGCGCGATCAGCCACGGGAGATTCTGCCGCGCCGCGTGGTGCAGGATCGTCGAGCGATCCGGTTTATCCACGACGGTCAGGTCCGCGCCATGTTCCACGAACCAACGCACGGCCTCGGGATGCGGCTTGACGCCGTGCAAACACGTCTGCAGTGGCGTCCGCGGACGCGGGCCATGGCGCACGTTGACGTCCAGTTTTCGCTCCGCATGCGTAGCTTGCCCCCGCAGCCACGACATGTTGCTGGCCGCCGCGGCCGCGTGAATGGTGCGGGGCCAGTCGCCGGGATCGCGGGGATCCAGGCTTTTGCAGATCAAGAAATGGGCGCGCGCCTCGATGGCGATCGTGAACGCCGTGTCCCCATCGGAATCGCGCGCCGTCTTGTCGGCTCCATGCTGCAAATAGAGGTCCACCCGCTCGCCGTCGCGCAGCAGCGCTGCGGCCATCAGCAGCGTTTGTCCGTAGCGATCGCTTTGATTCACGTTCGTCCCGTGCTCGAGCAGCCACTTCGTAGCGGCCACGTTGCCGCGTCCATGCAGCACCCGCCACAAGGCATTCCTCCGGTAAGGATCGAGAGCGTTGGCGGAAGCTCCCTTGGTGAGCAGCGCTTCGAGTTGGCGGCAATCGCCCTTGTCCGCCGCCGCAAACCATTCGGCCTCCATCTCGGGCATGGGCTTTCGCCACGCCGGCTCGCTCAATTCCATGGCCGTGCAAATTTCACCCAGCACCGCCGCGGGCACCGCGAGATACTCACGGCTTTCCGGCGGGCCAAACTCGCGAAAATCCTCGAGGGGCTGCAACACGCTCGGTTCTTCCTCGGCATCATCCTCCGCGACACCGGTCGTCCACAGCAAGCCGTCATCGCGCCATGCCACCATGCATGCGCGGTCACGGTCGCCTACGCGGGGACCAGGCCATTGCCAGATGCGGTTCGCCATTCTTCCAGCTTGGGTTTTCCGAGATGGGAAGCAAGCCATGAGCCACGTCCCGGAAAGAGCCCGCTTCTCTCTACCGCAATTTCCTCCATCTTTCCGCTGTGCACGGCAAAAAGCTGGGGTAGTGAAGGAGAACGCATGAAACGACTCGCCTTGCTTGCCGCTTTGACCCTTGGCGCCTCGGCTGCCGACGAGTGGCCGCGCTTTCTCGGCCCGACGGGAAACAACTCCGTGGGCCAGCATGGACTGCCGACCAGCTGGGACGACAAGAAGGGCCGCGGTATCAAGTGGAAGGTGGCGCTCCCCGGTGAAGGCTGGTCCTCCCCGGTGGTTTCGGAGGGCCGCATCTACTGCACCACCGCGCTCGACGAGGGGAAATCACTGCGCGCGGTGTGCGTCGATTTCGCCACCGGGAAGACCATTTGGGACAGCGAGATTTTCCAAGTGCCCATGCCGCCAGAAAAGCACCAGCGCAACAGCTTCGCCTCCCCCACCCCGCTGCTGGAGGGCGATCGGCTCTACGCCACTTTTGGCACTGTGGGCACGGCGTGCCTCGATATCAAATCGGGCAAGAAGCTTTGGGAAAACCAGGAACTGCACTGGGACCAGCAGAATGGCGCCGGCGGCAGCATGAGCGGCTGGAAGGATCTGCTCTTGCTCGCGTGCGACGGCGCCGGCGACGTGCAGCTTGGCGCGGCGCTGAACAAGAAAGACGGGAAGCTCGTGTGGAAAGTCGACCGCAGCGCCAAGGCCGAACTCGCCCAGCGCACCGGGGATCGCCGCAAGGCCTACGGCACGCCCATCGTGCACGAATTTGGCGGCAAGCCGATGTGCCTCACCATGACCGCCGAGCGCCTCTACGCGCAGGACCCGGCGACGGGCCAAGAGCTGTGGTGGGTGAAAACGCCGGGCTTTTCCAACGTGCCCATGCCGGTGACCGACGGAAAGCAGATCTACATCTGCACCGGTTTTCCAAAACCGCAGGTATGGGCCATCAAGGCGGATCCGGCGGCCAGCGGCGACGTGACGGAGACGCATGTGGTGTGGAAGCAAATCAAAGGCGGCCCGGAAGAATCCACGCCCGTCGTCGCGGGCGAGCGGCTTTTCATGGTGAACGACACCGGCATCGCTTCGTGCCTCAATACCAATGACGGCGCCATCGTCTGGCAGCAGCGCATCGGTCCGGACTTTGCCGCCAGCCCGCTCGCCGCCGATGGGCGCATCTATTTCTTCGACACCTGGAACAAGAGCTATGTCGTCGATGCCTCCGACGCCTTCAATCTCGTCTCCACCAACCGCCTCGAAAGCGGCTGCATGGCAAGCCCGGCCATCGTCGGCAAAGCGATGATCCTCCGGACGAAGACGCATCTCTACCGGCTGGAGCAGTAAATTATGTAGCTGCAAGCGGAAGCTTGCAGACTGCGAGCTCCCGCTCGCAGCAACGTTCACTTTCCGGCAAATCCATCCTGAATCGCCTTCAGCAGCGATTTGTCGCCCTTCGCGTCTGTATCCAGCGACCAGATCATGATGCCTGCGAGCCCCTGGTCCTTCGCATACTTCGCCTTCGCCTGAATCGTCGGAATGCCATTGTACCAAATCGTCTCGCCGATCTGGTCCACTTTCTCCGCACCCGGATACGCTTCCACGATCTCGTTGTACGGATAGTCACGCTTCTTAAACGCCTTCCCAAACCCGTACCCGTAGAACGGCAAGCCGAGCACTGCCTTCTCTTTCGGCACCCCACGTTTCAGCCAATACTCCGTCGCCCGCTTGGCCATCTCCATGGAGGAATGCTGTCCTGGCGCATTCGGATTCCATGGCCCGGCGCCATCATACGCCATGATATTCACCAAATCGAATGCGCCCAACGCCGCGTCCGGCACGTTGCTGCCGCCATAGCCTTGTGACAGCGCCGCGGTCATCAATTTCCCTTTCGCCTTCAGCGCCGCACCGAGATCCTGCACAAAAGCTCCATAGTCCTTGTTGATCGACGGTCCCTCAATGTCCACGTCCAGCCCGTCGAAGTGGTGCTCTTCCACATAGCTCACCAGTTTCGCCACAAAGCCGGCGCGCTTGGGTTCGCTGATCAAATCAAAGTACCGGGCCTGCAGCGTCTTATTTCCCGATGCCGCGCCTCCACCGATGGAAACCAGCACGAGCACCTTCTGGGCATGCGCCCTTTCGATCAAGGCCTCGTCTTTCTTGTTAAAAGACAAATCCCCTTCCGCATTTTTCGGATTCTCAAACGCGATGTTGAGATGGGTCACCTTGGTGTAATCAATCCCCTCCGCGAAGGCCTGGAGGTCGACCCAGTTTGGGACGTAGGCGACGACTTTGGGCGCAGCGGCGATCGCTGAAGCAGAGACGAAGGCAAGCAGACCGAGGGTGGTGAGGGTGCGGTGCATGGCGAGAGACGGAGGAATCCCCGGTCCCACCCCATCTGTCAATCCATCGCGAATGGTGGTGCTCTACGCGACCTTCAGCAATTCCTTCGCCTGCGCCATGCCCGGAGCCGGCCGGCCATACTCGCTGGCCGTCACGCGCGCCAGGCCGAGCAAGTGGCGCCAGCGGAAAGCCGGGCGCGCGGCGGCGAATTCTTCGCTCACGGTCCGGTAGTATTTCTCCGCGTGGAGCGCGCCGTCTTCGCTGATGGCGTAGCCGAGCAGCACGTCGAAAAGCGCACGCGGATCGTGGCCGAGCGCGGAATAGCGCTGAGCAATGCCCGTGGCCCGTGCTTGCAGATTGCCGCGGATGGCTTCGTGCAGATCGCCGACCAGCGCGGCCGCTTCGGTCGATTTCACCTCGTCCACGTGCCGCGTCATCGGAAGTGGCTGCCAATGCCCGAAATCTCCGCCCCGCGCCGTGCGATCGTACGCCACCTGCCACGCCCCGAGAATGAGGCACGCGCACGAATTCCGCGGATTGCTCACGCGAGAGAGATTGCGCCAGGCGTTGGCGGAGTCGCTCGCGTGGACCCCGATGGAATCGCCGTGCACACTGCCGATGGGCTTTCCTGTCACTTCGCTATCCGGGGGCCGTCCGTGATCGCGGAGAACCAGTTGATTCGCCGTCAGCGAGATCGCTTCTCCGATGGCCGCCGGCGGGAAACCATCCCGCAGCGCGGTGGCCGCAGCTTCCGCCGCATCGGCTGCGGAGGCGGTGAAGAAAATGCCGCTGAGTTTATCCACCCACGCGTCATCGGCCTCGCGCGTGCCGGTCGTCTTGCCATCGAGCAGCCCGTATTTTTCCAGCAGGCGCGGCAGCAGCGTCCGCACTTCATTGTAAGGTGAGCGATCGCTCCATTGCTCGTTGCGCACGCAGTAGCGCACCGATTGCCGCAACAATGTCAGCGCGTGCTCGCGGCCGATGAGTCCGAGCAGATCCCAGGCGCGGTAGGGCATCACCACGCGGTGCACCTCCGCGCATTCCTCCACCGCCCCCAGCACCTCATTCAACACATCCTCGGGCGAAGCCGCCCTGGCCGCCAGCGCCTGCTCGCCGCGCGTGGCATCGCGTGCATGCACCGCCGCGCGCAGATCTCCCGCCGCCGCCTCCACCGGATGCAGCACTTCATTTCCGCGCCCGCCGCGCTCCTGGATGCGATTGGTATTGCGGTAAAACACCTTGAACACCGGCAGCGCCGCACGCTCCGCCGGCAGTTCCTGGCTCATATGCAGCGCGGGCGCGAGAGCCATCATGGTGTGAAAACCCACGTAATCCTCCCCACCACAACTGCGCGCATTGGCCAGCGCCGCCGCCGCCGTGAGATCACGCAGCGACACGCCATCCCGCATTTTTTGCACGAGGAGCGGCAGCAACTGCGCCGGCGGAGTTTCCTGCATCATGACGACCATCGGCTCCAGCGGGCCGAAGGTCAGCGCCTTATCGGCGCCTTCCGCCACCGGAGCGGCAGAGGCGCGTGAGAGTCCCAGATTCCAGGCGAGTTCCGCTCCCACAGTGGCCACGAGCATGCCACGACCGACCTCCGCGAAAAACGCACGACGAGTGTGCACAGTGTTCATAGGGCTGGATGGTGTCTGGGAGGATCACCGGCGGAGGACTGAGGGTTTAGGATTTAAGATTGAGAATTTGCTTCGAAAAATGACGGTATCCGGCCCGGCGCCAATGCGGTTGGAAATTGCTTCCAAAACGCATTGGCGCCGTCCGGCGGCCTTGCTACAAGGCTCTCACCCGAAGTTCCCAGATTCACCAACACCGGAGAAACGCCATGCCCAATCCATCCACCCTGCTGCACCATTGGTTTGAGGAGGTCTGGAACCAAGGCCGCACCGAAGTCATCGACGAACTCATGGCTCCCGGCGCCATCGTTCACGGTATCGAGGACGAGCACGGCCAGGCCCTGCGCGGCCCAGTCGCTTTCAAAGCGTTCCATCAAAAATTCCGCGGCGCGTTCCCGGATATCCACGTGGCTATCGAGGACAGCATCACCTCCGCCGACACCATCGCCGCTCGCTGCGTGGTCACCGCCACGCACACCGGCGACCACCTCGGCATCACCGCCACAAATAAGCCAGTCACCTTCACCGGCATGTGCTTCGTGCGCGTGAAAGAAGGCAAAATCGTGGAAGGCTGGAACAACTTCGATTTTCTGAAAATGAACCAGCAGTTGGGCGTGTAAACGCTTACCGGTGATGGCAGCCAAGATGACTGGCTCAACCGATCGCCCCATACCAAGTGTGACGACATCTTCTATAGCCATTGCATCCCGTGGAATCCCATCATCGCAACGGTGATCAAAGTGAGCCCGCTTAACACCTTTCCATGGTGCAACCGCCACATGCCGATTGCAAAGAGAGTTAAATAAACTGCACCAATGGTGCCAATCACTGCGTAGTGAGCGTCCATACTAAAGTCGTGGCAACGTGCGGCGGTTCAAGCAAGCCAACTGGCGACAGCAGTTCTCAGCACTCACTTTCCCCACACCCCGCGTTGACACGTCGCCGTTCCGCCACAATCTGAGGCATGCCTGATTCGTTCGTTCACCTGCATTGCCACACCGAATACTCGACGCTCGACGGAGCTTGCCGGGTGGGTGCGGCGGTGAAGAAGGCGGCGAAGTTGGGGATGCCGGCGCTGGCGATTACGGACCACGGGGTGATGTATGGCGCGGTGGAGTTTTTCGACGAGTGCAAGAAGGCGGGGATCAAGCCGATCATCGGCTGCGAGATGTATATCGCGCCGGACTCGCATTTGAAAAAGAGCGCGAGCACGAAGCAGGAAGGGAACTTCCATTTCACGCTGATGGCAGCGGATACGGAGGGCTACCAAAACCTGATCAAGCTCGTGTCCATCGCGCATCTCGATGGCTTCTACTACAAACCGCGCATCGACAAGGAACTGCTGGCGCAGCACGCCAAGGGGCTCATCGGGCTGAGCGGATGCCTGAAGGGCGAAGTGCCCTATGCGATCCACGCGGAGGACGATTTGAAAAAGGCCAAGAGGCTCGCGGCGGAGTATCGCGACATCCTCGGGCCGGAAAACTATTTCATTGAGCTATGCGACCACGGCATCGAGCAGCAGATCAAGGTGAACAAAGCGCTGCCGAAAATCGCGCGCGACCTCGGCGTGGGGATGGTGGCCACGAATGACGTGCACTTCCTCAACAAGGAGGATCACGAAGCGCATGACGTGCTGATCTGCATCGGCACGGGCGCGAACGTGGCCGACGAGCGGCGGCTGCGCTACGTCACGGAAGTGTATTTCAAATCGCCCGAGGAGATGCGCGCGCTCTGGCGTGATTTTCCGGACGCGTGCGACAATACGCTGGCCATTGCCGAACGCACCAGTTTGCAGCTCGATCGTTCGCCGAAGTATCCGAACTACGTGCCGCCGGCGGGCAAGACCCAGAACGAGTACATCCGGGACATCACGCTCGCCGGCCTCCGCAAACGCTATGGCGCGGAGGCGGACTCGGAGGTGGTGCAGCACCGCTATGCCCTGGAGATTGCGCTGCTGGAGAAGCAGGGGTTCGTAAACTATTTCCTCATCGTCTGGGATTTCATCAACTGGGCGAAGGAACGCGGCATCCCCGTGGGCCCAGGGCGCGGCTCGGCGGCCGGCTCCATGGTGGCGTATGCGATGGGCATCACGGACATCGATCCCATCCGGTTCAAGCTGCTGTTCGAGCGCTTCCTCAATCCCGAGCGCGTCTCGCCGCCCGATATCGACGTGGACTTTTGCCAAAACCGCCGCGGCGAGGTGATCGAGTATGTGCGGCAAAAATACGGCGAGCGCGCGGTATCGATGATCATCACCTTCGGCACGCTGGGTGCGAAGTCCGTGGTGCGCGACGTATCGCGCGTGATGGGCTGGGGCTATGGCGAGGCGGATCGCGTTGCGAAGATGATTCCCGCGGAACTGAACATCACCCTCGCCGGCTACGAAAAGAAGAACAAGGACACCGGCGAGATGGAGAAGGTGATGGGGGCCATCGACAAAAATCCCGAGCTCGCCGCCGCCGTGAAAAACGAACCGGCCACCGCGCAAATGTGGGACGCGGCGGTAAAACTCGAGGGGCTCGTCCGCGGCGTGGGCGTGCACGCCGCGGGCGTGGTCATCGGTGACCGCGACCTCTCCGATTACATCCCGATTTCGCGCGCCAACGATGGCGCCATCGTGAGCCAGTACGACATGGGCTCGCTCACGGAAGTGGGCATGCTGAAGTGCGACTTCCTCGGCCTGAAGACGCTGACCGTGATCGATGACGCGGTGAAGCTCATCCGCCAGCATTCGCCGAATTTCGACATCAACGCCATCCCGCTCGATAATCAGGCCACCTTCGACGTCTACAACCGCGGCGAGACTATTGCGGTCTTCCAGGTCGAATCCGGCGGCATGGTCAATGTCTGCAAGCAATTCGATGTGCGGGACATTGAAGATATCAACGCCATCCTGGCGCTCTACCGGCCGGGCCCGATGGACCTGATTCCCGACTACATCAAGCGCAAGAAGGGCAAGGCGAAGGTGAAGCCGCCGCACCCGCTGCTGATGGACATGACCAAGGAAACGTACGGCGTCCTCGTCTATCAGGAGCAAGTCATGCAGGCCGCGCAGATCCTCGCGGGCTACAGCCTCGGCGGCGCCGATCTGCTCCGCCGCGCCATGGGCAAGAAGGACGTGAAAAAGATGGCCGAGGAGCGCATCAAGTTCTGCAAGGGGTGCGCGGAGAGGCACGGCATCAAGGAGGACACGGCCAACGAGATTTTCGACACGCTGGAAAAATTCGCGGGCTACGGTTTCAACCGTTCGCACTCCGCGGCGTATGCGTGGGTCAGCTACCAGACGGGCTATCTCAAGGCAAATTACCCGGTGGAGTTCATGGCCGCGGTCATGAGCAACGAAGTCGCGAACATGGACAAGATCAGCGTGTTCGTGGGCGAATGCGAACGCCTGGGCATCACGCTCCTTCCGCCCGATGTGAATGAGAGCGGCCCGACCTTCGAACCGGAAAACGTGAGCGCGGCAGGCGTGGCCGCGCTGAAAGAGCTTCGGCGCAAAACGCTCCATCATCCCGCCGCCAATGCCGGCGCGGACGTGGCGGAGATGATCGAATCCATCGAGCCCGACGTGCCGTTC
>FTCB01000635.1_pt1 | contig 20009 bp, 8 predicted proteins | sample 1639431 | NCBI WGS metagenome assembly FTCB01 (sample SAMEA3914864, study PRJEB12502) | metagenome | biome: forest; material: soil | place: USA | collected 2012-03-12 | depth 0.3 m
CTGCTACTTTTTCCAGCTCGCCAACTTCATGACGGACCCGGGGAACGGCAGCGAGAAGGTGGGACTGGAGCAGATTCAGCTCGTGGGTGATTCCCTCGGTCTCGGCCAGCGCTCGGGGCTGCCGATTTCCGGCGAGGAGCCGGGGATTTTGCCGGGGCCGCGCTATTTGAATGCGCATGGCAAGGCGTCGATGATCGAGTCGTCGGGCAATATCGCAAATACCAGCATCGGCCAGGGCATGGTGGAGGCGTCGCCGCTGCAGATGGCGATGGTGTGCTCAACGCTGGCGAATGGCGGCACCAGCTACCAGCCGCGGCTCATTCACCGCGTGGTGGACGATAATGGCAATGACGTGCGGGGCGAAGATGGCGAACTGCTGGTGCCGGCGGCGCCGCGCGTCCGCGCCAACATGCGCGACCTCGGGATCACGCCGGAGAAGATCGAAGTGATCCGGCGGGGCATGTGGAAGGTCGTGAACGAAGAAGGCGGCACGGGCGCGAAGGCGCGCATCAAAGGCGTGGAAGTCGCCGGCAAAACCGGCACCGCGCAATTCAAGCGCCTGCTCGGCAAGGACGCGCAGGGCCGCGATGTCTTAGAGAAGGACAACCGCGTGTGGTTCATGTGCTTCGCGCCGTACAAGCAGCCGAAGTATGTGGTGGTGATCATGATTGAAGGCGCGAAGTCCGGCGGCGGCGTGGCGGCGCCGGTGGCCACGCAGATCATGCGGGCATCGCTCGCGCTGGACGCGGGCATCGAGCCGCGCATCGGGCACCTCGCCAAGGTGGAAGGCAAATTTGAACAGATCGATGTGATGTCGCCCAAAGAGGACGGCACCGTCACGAAGGTCCTCGCCGCGACGTTTGGCGGCACGGATCAAAAACCGAACGAGGAAGTCTCGACGCAGAGCGAAGAGGATATCCCGGTCGAGTCGCGCAAGAATCGCGCGCTGCATGCCGACGTGCGTGCGGTGGCGGACGAACGTGGCACCGTGGTGCCGCCGCCGGCGAAGAAACCCAATTTTTTCCAACGACTCTTTGGCCCCCGCCAACCTAAAACTCCAGCACAGCCCGCACCTTACATGCGCGGGCATTAACCCATCGCCCACCCAGTGTTCCGTAAAATTGCTCAAACCACCATTTCCCTAATCCAAAAAGTGAAAAGACTCATCGGACTCGCCCCACGCCAAACTGGCAACAAACTTATCATCACCGTCGAAAAACTCGAAAAACGCGTCGCTCTCCTGGAGAACGGCGTCCTTGAGGAATACAACATCGAGCGCTCGAGCGACCGCAATATTGTCGGGAGCGTTTTCAAGGGACGCGTGAAGAACATCGAACACGGCCTGAAGGCCATGTTCGTCGATATCGGCTACGAGAAGAACGCGTTTCTCCATTTCTGGGACGCTCTGCCCGCCGCGCTGGATGCCGGCGTGGAAGAGGTCGAGCGCGCCAATAAGAAGGAGAAAAAGCGCATCACCTCGAAGGACATTCCCAGCATTTATCCCGTTGGCAGCGAAGTGCTCGTGCAAGTGACGAAGGGGCCCATCAGCACGAAGGGCCCGCGGATCACGACGAACATCTCGATGCCCGGCCGCTTCCTCGTGCTCATGCCGTACAGCGACCAATGCGGTATTTCGCGGAAGATTGAGAATCCGCGGGAGCGCGAGCGGCTGCGCAAGATTTTGCGCGACCTCGATATTCCGGACGGCATGGGCGTAATCATTCGCACCGTCGGCGAAGGGCAGAAGGCGCGCTATTTTGTGCGCGACCTCGCCTACCTCGTGGAGCAGTGGCGCGGCATCGAAAAGCAGATGGCGCAAAAGAAGGCGCCGAACTGCGTGTTCGAGGAGCCGGATCTCGTGGAGCGCACGGTGCGCGATTTCCTCACGGACGAAATCGAAGAGGTGGTGTGCGACGACGAGCTCGCCGTGAAACGCATGCGCGATCTCGTGGGGCAGGTCAGCAAGCGCAGCCTGAACCGCATCACGCACTACAAGGAGCCGGTGCCGATCTTCGAGCGCTACGGCGTGCAGAAGCAGATTGACGACGCGTTTCATCGCCAGGTGTGGCTCCCATGCGGCGGCTACATTGTGATCGATGAGACCGAGGCCCTGGTGGCGATCGACGTGAACACGGGGCGCAATAAAGGTTTCAAGGACGTGGAGAAAACCATTCTCCAGACCAACATGGAGGCCGCTGACGAAATTTCGCGCCAGCTCCGCCTGCGCAACATCGGCGGCTTGATCATCGGCGACTTCATCGACATGAAGAGCCGGCGCGACCAGCAGTTGGTGTTTCAGCGCGTGAAGGACAAAATGAAGCGCGACAAGGCCAAGACGCACATCCTGCCCATCTCACCGCTCGGCCTCATGGAAATGACGCGGCAACGCGCGCATGAGAGCATCATGGGCAGCGTGTTTGTGCCGTGTCCGTATTGCAATGGCCGCGGCAAGGTGAAGAGCTCGACGAGCATGAGCGTGGAAATTCAGCGCGAGCTGCATCGCGTGATGAAGTACTACGTGGACGTGCACGAAGTGCGCGTGCAACTGCACCCGCATGTGCTGGAGCGCCTGCGCAAGGAAGACGAGGAGTTGCTCGTGGACATCGAGCGGAAGTACGCGGGGCGGCTGAGTTTCCGGCCGGACCCGGCGTATCACCACGAGAAGTTCACGATTCACGATGCGAACAGCGGTGCGGAGCTGAAGGTGGTGTAGCGCGCGCCGGGCGCGCGAACGTCCAACGTCCAACGCTGAACATCCAACGTCCAATTTATCGGGCAGTAATTTTGTCCACGAAATTCACGAAAGACACGAAAGGCATGTAGCTGCGACCGGGAGATTGCAGACATTCGGCGGTATGCCGTGCGAGCGTCTGCAGCGTTGTTGCTCGCGCCGCTCGCACCCTCCGGGTTGCTCCGCGCGCGGAGCAGGCTTTCTCGTTCCACTCGAATCCGGCTGCGGCTACGCGGATCGGGCGCTTCGCGCTTTGCTTTGATTCACGCGGAGGGCCGCGTGAGCCACATTGATTTGCGCGCTCCGCAAGCTAGGCCCGCGGGTGGGCGTCGTCGTAGGCTTTCTTGAGGCGCTCGACGGTGACGTGGGTGTAGATCTGCGTGGTCGAGAGGGAGGCGTGGCCGAGGAGGGATTGGACGCTGCGGAGGTCGGCGCCGGCGTCGAGCAGGTGGGTGGCGAAGCTGTGCCGCAGTTTGTGCGGGGAGATGTTGGCGGGGATGCCGGCGTGGGGGAGGTAGCGTTTGAGCGCGAGCCAGATGGAGCGGGCGCCCAGGCGCTTTCGCTGCTTGTTGATGAAGAGAGGGCCGGCGTTCACGCCGGCTTCGTGGCGGTATTTTTGCACGGCTTCGAGAGCGGGGGCGCCGACAGGGACGATGCGTTCCTTGCGGCCTTTGCCGAGGACGCGGACGCTTTCGCTGTATTCGTCGATCGAGCGGACATCGAGGGCGGCGAGTTCGGCGAGGCGCAGGCCGCTGCTGTAGAAAAGCTCGAGGATGGCGGCATCACGCTTCGGCATCCAGGCGGGGGCCTGGCCGGATTTGGGGAGGGCGAGTGGAGCGTCGAGCAGCGCGACGACTTGTTTGGCGGAGAGGACAATGGGGAGTTTTTTGTCGAGCTTGGGGAGGCGGACTTGTTTGAGCGGATTGTCGGCGAGGCCGTGCCGCTCGACGAGGTGGCGGTAAAAAGTGCGGAGGGCGGCGAAACGCAGGCGGACGGTGGGTTTGGAGAGGCCGCCTTTCATGCGCTCGAAGAGGTAGCGTTTGAAGTGCTCGGCGCGCAGTTCGCGCCACCCAGGGGAGGGGACGACCGAGCGAAAGTCTTCCAGCGCGTGGCGGTAGTTGCGCAGGGTCATCGGGGAGGCGTTGCGCTCGACGGCGAGGGTCTCGAGGAAACCTTCGAGGAGCTGGTCTTTCGGCGATGCGGGCACGGGGTGGAGGGTAGCGGGTGGCTGGCGGAAGGCGAGGCTGAACACCCAACTCTTAACACCCAACACCCAACATCCAACACTGAACACCCAATACGCAAGCGAGTGGGGACGAATCTTGGGGGTTCAGTGTTGGATCTTCAGAGGGGAAATCGGTGAAGGTGTCGTACGGCCTCTACAGCATTTTAAATTGAGGTGTAGCCGTCGGTGCGAGCGCCGTAGGCGCGACATGTTGATAGAAAAGGCCGCTCGAAAGGAGCCAAGCCCCGGAGGGGCAACACATGCCGCCCCTCCGGGGCTTGGCCCTTTTTTCCCTCCATGCTATCAACATGTCGCGCCTACGGCGCTCAACTTCGAGCGTCCGTGCCTTGGCACCTCGCTCTCCACGGCGCGGCTACAACTCATTTTAAACCGCGCTAGCGGCCGCATTCTTTGATCAGGGCGGCGATGCGGGTCGCCTTCTCTTTATAGTCAGACTGCCAATTTGCGGGGAGGCGGGCGCTCCAGTTGCCGGTGTCCACGGTGCCGGGGACGTTGAAGCGCTGGGTGGTGCCGAGGGCGTCGGTGATCATCAGGACGGCGAGCCAGGAGTTGCAGCGCATCAGGCCGGCGACGAGACGTTCGTGGACTTCCTCGAAGGGCAAGATGTGCGGGACGTCGAAACCGGCCCAGCTCGCCTTGCGGCGGACTTCTTTCCAGGCGACATCGCGCACGGCGGCGAGGCGCTCCGGTTCATCGAGCGCGGCGCGGATGAGGGACATCCAGCGGTCCCACATCACGCGCAGCGGATCGTGATCGTGCGTGGCGTAGGTGGCCACGCTGCAACGCGGATAGTCCGCGCCGGGGGTCAGCTTCCATTCGCTCTCGATCTCCCACTGCGGGACCTTGAAGCCCGGGATTTTCAGCGAGAGGAGGCTGGGGCGGACGTAGTCGGGCACAGTGCCGAGATCCTCACCGACGAGCACGTGTTCGCCGACTTCGCTTTGCAGCACGCGCAGGAATTCTTCGCCCTGCGCGCGGTTGGCAGCCTTGTGCTTGGGCGTGTCGTCGGGGCGTTCGTGGAAGTGCGGGAACTCGCCACCGGTGCGGGCTTTCGCCTCGTCCGGAGTCAGTGGTGCGAATTCGGCATTGCGCTCGGGACGCCAGGGGAAACCGTAGATGCGGTAGAAGCCGAGGACGTGGTCGATGCGGAAGAGGTGAAAGCCTTCGTTGGTCTTGCGCGCGCGCTGGCGCCACCATGCAAAGCCCGTCGCGCGGTGCTGGTCCCAGCGGTAGAGCGGCACGCCCCAGTTTTGTCCCCATTTGCAGACAAAGACGTCCGAGGTGAACGCGGGCTCGGGCGGGGCACCGCCACTCCAGCGCAGATCGAAGAGCTCCGGCTGCGACCACACGTCGGCGCTGTGATAGTTCACGCCGAAGGGGACGTCGCCCATGAGGGCTACGCCATGGCTGCTCGCGAACTTTTTGACTTCGCGCCATTGGGTGAAGGCGAGCCACTGGACGTACTGGAAAAAGCGCATCGAGTCTGCGATTTCCTTGCGGGTGCCGGCGCGCTGGCGGGCCAGCCAGGTTCGGGCGGCTTCCAGCGAGCGCACGTCCTCCGGCCACTGCGACCAGCGCTCGTCGCCGTGCTTTTCCATGAGCACGCGAAAGAGCGCGTAGCCTTCGATCCAATCCGTCTCGGAGCGGACGAAGTCCGAGAAGTCCCAGGCGCGCGCGTCATTGGCCTCGAAGTGCTTTTCGGTAAAATTCGCAAAGGCCCGGCGCAGCAGCGCGCGCTGCAAGGCTTTGACTTCCGGCCACTGCACGTGGGGACCGCGCAGCTGATCGACGTGGTGCGCTTCCGTGATTTCGACAAATTCCGCCGGCTGCAAATCCGGCACGTCGGTCATGTCGATGGTCGTGGGCTCGAGCGCCACGGAACTGATGGCATTGTAGGGGCTGTGGTCGCCGCCCGTTTCGTTCACGGGCAAAAGCTGCACGCAGTGAAAGCCGTGCGCCGCCGTCCATTCGATGAATGCCCGCAAGCCCAGTAAATTGCCGCAGCCGATATCCTGCGGGCTCTGCAAGGCGAACAATGGCGTGAGCACCCCCGCAATCCGATGTTGATACGACAGTAACGCGTTCATTTCCCGAGAGACAAAAAGCGCATGGGCGCGGAAATGTTCCAGCAATTATCCGCAAAACTTTTGCCGATGGAGGCTCAAGCAAGGGTGCGGGCTGGTGACCGCAGATGGCACAGATGACGCAGATAACACAGATGAGGCGCAAGCGTTGGTTCCGCCGATGAGATCCGCTAAACACGCCAAATACGCGAAAAGGGGTGGTGCTCGAAGGGGGGTAAAAGATCTCACGCAAAGGCGCAAAGGCGCAAAGAGGTTTTGCGGAGCGGGCGCCGCCTTGGTGTTGGAGGAGCGCAAGGGGTGTGGGCTTCGATGAGCGCCGCGCGGTTCTTGTTTACTCGCGGCGTTTGCTGTCGAGGATGAGGGTGACGGGGCCGTCGTTGATGAGGGAGACTTCCATCATCGCGCCGAATTTGCCGGTTTGGACGGGGACCAGCTTTTGCAGTGCGGCGACGAATTGTTCGCACATCGGTTCGGCCATCTCCGGCTTGGCGGCGCGGTGCCAGCTGGGCTTGGTCCCTTTTTTGGTGCTGGCGAGGAGCGTGAACTGGCTGACGACCAGGACGGCGCCGCGGGCTTCGACGACGCTTTGATTCCAACGGCCGGTGTCATCGGCGAAGATGCGGAGGCCGGCGATTTTTTGCACGAGCCAGTCGATGTCGGTGGCGTTGTCTTCCTCCTCGACGCCGAGCAACACGAGGAGGCCGGGGCCGATGGCGCCGACGGTTTCACCGGAGACGGTGACGGCGGCGTTTTTGACGCGTTGCAGGATGGCTCGCATCGCTTGCGCGTAATGGAAAGGGCGCGATGGAGACAAGCCCGGTGATTCGGTGTGAGAGCGCATTGGGACGTTTTGAATAGCGCTGCTGCTGGCGCTGGCTTCGGCACGGGCCTTCCCTCACTGCGCTTGTCCGCCACGGGTTGAAAACCCGTTCCACTTTCACGCCGCCGCTCCCGCTGCGCGGGAGCGCCCGCGCCGGGTTGAAAAACCCGGCCCACGTTGTCTGCCCGTCGTTCGAACGCGTTTCGAGGAGGGTGGGTATTTTTGGGAGGAACCGGGGTCAATGGCGATGTGATGCCATGGAAATGTAACATTTGCGTCGTGCGCGGGGCTGCCTATAGGTTTGGGCTTTCCCGAAACTGTCCGCCCCTGTTTGCGAACCCCTGCATGGGCTGCGGTGCCGGTCTATGCTCCCATCCTGCCGAACCCTGCTCTGCATTTTGCTCCTCGCCTGCGGCCTGGCCGCGCGCGGGGCGGTGGTGTTGAGTGTGGATTTGAATGATGCGCTGGATAACCCGGGGGACACGCCTTCGGGGTTTGTGGGGTATGTGTTGCCGGCGGAGACGCTGACGATTTCGCCTTTCACGGTGGATGTGAATCCGTCGGGCGGGACGGTGCTGGATGACGTGCACCGCACGACTCCGCTGACGGGCGGGGCGCTGACGCTGGGGGCGGTGTATCGCGACTGCGTTTTTGCCGCGCCGGACAACACGACCGGGATGACGGCGGATTATTACCGGGTGGGATTGGATGTGCTGGTCTCAGGGCTGACGCCCGGAAAAAAGTACACGCTCACGGCGTGGAGCTATGACAGCGGCTCGACGGGCACGCGGACGAGCGATTGGTCGGTGCTCGGGCTGGGGGGCCCGCAATTTGCGGTGAACAACTACACGTTCGATGGGGCCACCGCGCCGACGGCGAACACAGCCAATCGATTGGTGGTGACCGCGTATGCCGATGCGGCGGGGCAGTTGACGCTGCGCGGACGCCAGGACGCGCCGGCGACCACGACGCAGGTGTTTCTCAACGGCTTCACCGTGGACGAGCAGGCGGCGGCGGCCATGCAGGCGACGCCGGTGCTGGCGCTGGATTTCAACCAGCGCGCGAATCCGGGCGTGACGAATACGCAGTCCGGCTTCCAGGAGTTTTTGCTGACGGGCAGCGGACCGATTTCTTCATCCACCGTGCGCACGTATGGAAGCTTCACGGCGACGCTCACGCCGATCGGAGCTGGGATTACCGTGGACGATCGCAATCGCAGCACGCCGGTGAATTCCGGGCCGCTGACCGAATCGCTGCTCCTGCGGGATTTTGTCTTCGCCTCGACGGGGAGTGCGACCACGGGGATGGATTTGCGGCTGCACGGACTGGCGGCCAATCACACGTATCTGGTCGAGCTGTGGTCATATGATTCCGGAAGCCCCGGGGTGCGCGTGAGCGACTGGACGGTGAATGGCGCGACCCTCTGGGACGACTATGTTTTCAATGGCAACAATCTCCCGGGGACGAACAACGATGCCAAGATGGCCGGCGCATTCACGTCGGATGCGAGCGGGGATTTGCTGATCAGCGGGCGATCGGTTTCCGGATCCCCCGCCGTTTTTCTCAACGCGGTGCGGGTGTCCGATCTGGCGCCGGCACCCATCGTCAACTTTGGGCATCCGATCCTCAGCGAGTTCTTGGCGAACAACGGGCATGGCATTACGGACGAGGACGGCGACACGAGCGACTGGATCGAAATCTGGAACACGACGGCGAGCACGCTGGACCTCTCGGGGTGGCGGCTGACGGATGATGCGACGGTGCCGAACAAATGGGTGTTTCCCGCGGGCGTGCAGCTCACTTCGCAAGCGCGGATGATCGTGTGGGCCTCCGGAAAAGATCGCACGGCGAATCCGGCGGCGCTGCATACCAACTTTGCCTTGGACAAAGCGACGGGAGCCTACCTTGCCTTCTCGAAGCCCGACGGGACGATCGTGACGGCGTTCTCGAATCTTCCCTCGCAACGAGAGGATATCAGCTATGGGCTGGCGGGTTCGGCGGAGCCGCTGACGGCGGGTTATTTTCAGCCACCGACGCCCGGTGCGCCGAATGGCACGCCGGTGCCGGGCTTTGTCGCGGATACGATTTTCGACATCACGCGCGGTTACTATACGACGCCGGTGAATGTGCATATTACCTGCGCGACGCCGGGAGCGCAGATTTATTACACCACGGACGGCTCGGACCCGACCATGGCGAGCACGCTATATCCTGCGAGCGGCATTCCGGTGGCGACGACGACGGTGCTGCGCGCGCAGGCCTTCGCGCCGCCGCTCGCAGCTTCGAATATCGACACGCACACGTATCTCTTCCGCGCGCAGGTGCAGAACCAGCCGGCGAACCCGGCGGGCTGGCCCGCGACGTGGGGGACGAACAGCGAGGTGGCGTCGTTTAACAGCGGCAATGGCACGGTGCCGGCGGACTATGAAATGGATCCGGCGGTGGTGAACGCGACGCTGCCGGGGTATGGCGTGACGGAAGGGCTCACGGCGCTGCCCGCACTATCCATCGTGATGAACCCCTCGGATTTTCATAATGCGGCCAGCGGCATTTACACGAATCCGCAGAGCACCGGCGATGCGTGGGAGCGGGCGTGTTCGTTTGAGTTGCTGGAGCTCGACGGCACGGACGCGCACACGCGCTGCGGCATTCGCATCCACGGCAATTCCAGCCGGCGGCCCTACCGGATGCAAAAGCATGCGTTCCGGCTCGCGTTCCGCACGGCGTATGGCGACGGCAAGCTGAACGACAAACTTTTCGACGACACGACGGTGAAGTCTTTCGACAAGCTGGTGCTGCACGAATTCTTCACCGATGGCTGGGGCATGGTGAGTTGGGATGCGCCGCGGTACCGGCCCGATGACAGCATCTATTTCCGCGATCCGTGGATGAAGAAATCCTTTGCCGACATGGGGCACGCGCGGGTGAGCGGGCGCTACGTGCACTTGTATATCAATGGCCTTTACTGGGGCGTCTACGAGCTCGGTGAGCGCGTGGATGACACGTGGTGCGCGGACCATTTTGGCGGATCGAACACCGACTACGACGTGATGGGGGATTTCACGGAAGTGAAGGCGGGGACGAGTGCAGCCTGGGATGCGCTGTTCTCGCTGGTGAACAGCGCCGATCTCACGCAGGCGGCCAACTACAACAACGTGGCCGCGCAGGTGGATCTGGTGGATTTCGTCGATTACTACCTGCTGCACGTGCATGGAGACGCCGAGGATTGGCCGCATCACAACGGCTACGCGTATCGCAATCGGAATCTCCCCGGCGCGAAATGGCGCTTTGTGGTGTGGGACCAGGAAATCGCGCTCGATCCCACGCTGAACGTGGATCGGCTTTCGAATGGCGCGGCGAATACCGGGACCGACAAAACGGCGGGGCGGCTGTACCAAAAACTGAAGGTGAACCTGGAGTTCAAGCTGCTCTTCGCCGATCGCGCGCACAAGCATCTCGACCATTCCGGTGCGCTCAGTGTGGCCGCGGAGCAGGCGCGGTGGCAGAGCTTTGCCGACGCGCTCGACCACGCCATCGTGGCGGAAAGCGCGCGCTGGGGGGACACGGCGGACGCCACGCCGTATGGCAACGCGGTCCCTGCAGGCAAAGTTTTCACGCGCGAGACCGACTGGCTGCCGACCATCGCCACGGTGAAGAACTCGCATTTCGTCAATCTGCACAACACGGCGAATAGTTTCGCCACGATCACGGAGCTGCGCGCGCAGGGGCTGTATCCGAACACGGAGCCGCCGGACTTCAGCCAGTTTGGCGGCAACGTGCCGATCAACTACGCGCTGACGATCACGGCGCCGGCGGGGACGATTTACTACACGAAGAATGGCACCGATCCGCGCGAGGCCTTTACCGGCAATGCCGTCGGCACACTCTACAGCGGGCCGGTGACGCTATCGCAAACGTGCACGGTGAAAGCGCGGGCGCGCAATGGCACGGAATGGAGTGCGCTGACGGAGGCGGATTTCATCGTGGGCGTGGCGGCGAGCAGTGCGAACCTTGCGGTGACCGAGCTGAACTATGATCCGGTGACGGCAAATGAGGAGTTCATCGAGCTGGCGAATTTTTCCGCGGGTCCGATTGACCTCTCGGGGGTCCATTTCGAGGGCATCACGTTCACGATGGCCAATGGGACGCTGCTCGCGGCGGGCGAGCGCGTGGTGCTGGTGCGGGACGTAACGGCCTTTGCCGCGCGATACGGCAGCGGTCCGCGGATCGTCGGCACCTATACCGGGGCGCTCGACAACAATGGCGAGCAGATCGCCGTGATTGGTGCGGGCGGCGCGGATATCGTGCGCTTCACGTATGACAATCGCAGTCCGTGGCCCACGGCGCCGGACAATGGGAGCCGCACGCTGGTGCTCGGTAAGCCGGGGGCCGATCCGCAGAATCCGTCCAACTGGCGCAGCAGCGTTGCGATATATGGCACGCCTGGTGGCAGCGACAGCCGCGCGTTTACCGGGAGTGCGCTCGAGGATGTGGACCACGACGGGATTTGCGCGCTGCTCGAATACGTTTACGGCACGAGCGACGCCACGCCGGATCTCGCCGCCCAGCCGGTGGCGGCGATCGAGAATTTCACGATCAATAGCGTGAATACGCCTTTTCTCACACTGACCGCGCTCGCGGCGCCGGGAGCGGATGCCGCGGCGGTGACGGCAGAGCTTTCCACGAATGCGACGAGCTGGGATGGCAGTGCGGCGTCGGTCGTTTATGTCGGCGAGAGCGTGGATGCGAATGGCATCGTCACGCGAAAATGGCGGGCGGCGCAGCCGTATCCGCAGAGTGGCGGGCGGCAGTTTTTCCGGCTGCACGTGGTGATCCCGTAGGCTGCGTGGCCGGCAAAATCGGCGGCTTTGTTACCGCAGGGAACGCGGAGGACGCGGAGGACGCGGAAGAAAGTGTGGCGCCGGCGCGGTTGATTTTGGAATCACAAGGGGGCGCGTGAGCCGGGTTCATGACGCTTTTTTTACAAGTGCCGCACGGGTTAATGACAACGTGGGAGTCACCTTTCGGTAGTTAGGAAGCATGAAATGCAGACTCGAGAACGTGATGTCCGCTTTTGCCACCGCCAAGCTCGAGCGGGCTGGGGAGCTCGAATTTAAGAGGCTCCGAGCTGCATGGTGGATACGGATCACCGAGAGGTGGATAGTAATTAACCCTACATAAATATTTATAGGCCGTTACAAAATTCCTTGACCGCGTCATTACTCCATGTTGCAAACACGCCCGCCTGAACCGCTAGAGTTTTGCGAGATTGATGACCTGTACGTCATCAATGAGACCGCCGCCTGCAATGGTTGGACCCCACGGTTTTGTTGCGCCGGTAACGGCAAACGACAGGCAGGAGGCTCAGGCGGCACATCCCAAAGACGTCCATGAAACCCAAAAATTGCCTTCGGGCATCCCGTCCCGCGCGTACTCTGTCCAAAATCTGCCGCGCCGTGCCGTTGTCGCGACGCATTGGTTTACCCGCTTTGGTGATGTCGCTGGCTCTCGGTTCCGGCGCTCTGCAAGCGGAGACGATTCTCACGTGGGGGCCGAATGGCAGCGGCGTGCCGGCGGGTGGCGATGGAGCTTGGGATTTGCTGACCCCGAACTGGACGGCGAATAATGGCGGCAGCTACCAGGCTTGGCCCGCGATTGGCGGCGATGACACGACGGCGCTGTTTGTTAGCAGTCCCTTCGGATTCGGAGGGACCATTACCGTCAACGGCTTGCTTACCGCGCGGGCACTGCGCTTTCGGGGTACCAACTACACGCTGAATATCAGCGGCCCGGGGAATGCGCTCACGCTCGCGAGCAGTTCGGGTTTTGCCCCGCGCATTGGCGCGGAGCTGCTTTCGGAAACCGATTTTATCACCGGGCCACTGGCCGGGACCACGGGACTCACGGTGGACGGGCAGGGAGAGTTGAGGCTGTCCGGCGCGAACACGCTGACGGGTGGGATCAACATGACCTCCGGGACGCTGACGCTGCTCGGTGGCGGTTCCTTTGCCTCCACGAACTCGCTCGTGTTTGGCGGAACTCCGGGTGACGGTGGAAGCATTGGCGGGCGCGGGACGTTTGTTTTCGACAACTCCTTGAGCGGGGTATCGCAATCGCAAACGCTGGCGAGTTTGCAGGTCGTGTCTGGCGAAGCGACGGTGAAAGCCGTCGGCGACAATAGTCCGAGCATCACGCTTAACCTTACCTTTGGCAGCCAGTCGCGGGCGCTGGGCTCGACGCTGAATTATGTGTCGCAAAACGGGACGAACGGCACGACCACCAATATCAATCTCACCAGTCAGGCGACGGGCTTCATCAGCCCGGGCACGTTTTTCAACGGCGCCGATTTTGCCTACCGTGCGAGCGGGGGATTTGTGCGCGCGATCAATTACGGTTCGGATGCCGGCGCGGTGAGCGTTGGGGCGACGACGAGCATCACTCCGGGGGCAAATGTTCATTTCAAAACGACGGGAGCGATCAGCGCGCAAACCACGCAGACGTTCACGACATTGAATCTCGGGGCCGGCTTTACGCTGGGGACGGGCGCCACGCTGACCGTGAGCGGTATTTTGCGCAGTGGCGGCAGTTCTACGATTAGCGGCGGCACAGGCATCCAGGGACCGAATAATGGGGAACTGGTGCTGCGGGCAGACGCGGGGGACAGCGGGACGTCCACACTCACGATCAATACGCCGATCCTGGCGAACGGAACCAACCCGTTGGTGAAAAGCGGCGGTGGTGCGGTGGTGCTGGGCCTGGCCAACTTGTACACCGGGACCACGTATGTGAATGGCGGGGCACTGCGCCTCGGGAATGCGGCCTCGCTGCCCAGCGCGAGCAACGTGCAACTCAATGGCGGAGTGCTAGAACTGACCAGCAGCGCTCCCACGGCTTTTACCACCGGGACAGGGGCGGGTCAGGTGCAATGGACGGGAGACGGTGGGTTTGCGGCATTCGGCTCGAATGTCACGCTCACGCTGAACGGCGGCGCGACGCTGGCGTGGGGCACGGGGTTTGTGCCGGAAGGGAACAATCTCATGCTGAGCTCCCGGACGTCGAACCGGACGCTGACGGTCGCGAACAATATCGATCTGGGAAGCGGGGCGCGGACGATCGAGGTGAACCAGGGCACCGGTCCGGCGTTCCCCGCGGCGAATGGCGTGCTCGCGGGCGTGGTGTCCGGTACGGGCAGCCTGCAAGTGTTGGGGGGAGGGGTGCTTTCGCTCACGGCGGCGAACACATTTTCGGGGGGCGTGAGAGTGCTGGATTCCACCTTGGTCATCGGGAACGATAATGCACTCGGGACGGGTACCCTGACGGTGGGCGGGGCCGGATTCAGCCCGACAATCATGGTGAATGGCGCGGCGCGCACGATTGCGAACAATATCTATTTTAGCAATGGGCCCTTTGCGCTGGCGCAGATTAACGGCGACGCGAGCTCATCGCTGACGCTGAATGGGGTGATCAGCGGCGATCCCGAGGCCGGCTTTATTGTCTCGAGCTTGGGCACAGTGACCATCAACGGAGACAATACCGTGAATGGTGAGGTGAATCTTGGCAACGGCACCGTCATCATCGGCCACGATCACGCGTTCGGCACCGGGAACGTGCGCTTCACCGGCGCCATCATCAAGGGCAACGGCACGCCGCATACGATTGCGAATTCGGGAACGTTCATTCCTTTTGAAATTGGGGGGACCTCGGACCTCACCTTCACTGGGTTGCTGACCAACGAATATATCTCGGATCCGACGGTGACGATTTCCAACACCGGCACGACCACGTTCAACAATCTTGCGCTCGCGCAGACGAGCGTGAATCGCATCGTGACGATTTCGACGAATGCGGGGGCAAATGTGTTCGTCAATGGCGTGATCAGCAATGGCACGCAGTCGACCGCGAGCGCGCTGACGAAAGCCGGCGCGGGCACGCTGACCATTGGCAGTGCGAATACGTATGGCGGCAAGACGAGCGTCACGGGCGGCATCCTGTCCGTCACGTTGCTGGCGAATGGCGGCGTGGCGAGCAGCGTCGGAAAATCGACCAATGCCGGCTCGAATCTTGTGCTGAATGGCGGCACGCTGCGCTATACAGGTGCGGGCGGCAGCACGGATCGTTTGTTTCAAGTCGGCGCGACGGGAGCCGGCGGCACTGGGACGTTGGATGCTTCCGGCACCGGTGCGCTGCTCTTTACGAATACGGGCAATTTGGTCTTTGGCACGAACAACCAAACGCGCACGCTGGTGCTCACGGGGACGAGCGCGTTCGGCAACACGCTGGCCTCTGCACTGAACAACAACGGCACGGGTGTGGTTTCGCTGACCAAGAATGGCACCGGGACCTGGGTGCTCACGGCCAATAACGCTTTTAGCGGCGTCACGACGATCAATGCGGGCACATTGAAGCTCGGCGCGGCGGGTTCTGGCAGCAATACTCCGCTGGGGACGTCGGGCGGGATCACGACGGTGGCGAGCGGGGGCACGCTGGATTTGAATGGCTTCACGCTGGTGACCGCGGAGCCTTTGACGTTGTCGGGAGCGGGTGCCGGTGGAGTGGGAGCGCTGATCAATGGCAGCGGCACGGCCGTGAACTACTCGGGCGTGGTGACGATGGGAAGCGGCGGAGGAAGCATTGGCGGCAGTGGGGCGATCACGCTGACTGCGGCTCTCGCGGCCAATGCGAATGCGCTGACCAAGGTCGGGACAGGGACGCTGATACTCAATGTGGTGAGCACGCGCACCGGCAGCACGGAAATCGATGGTGGCGTGATTAAGACTGGGAATGTGTCCGCGCTCGGCACGACGGCGCAGACGCTGACGCTTGGCGGCGGGGGCCTGGATTTGGCGACGGATGCTTCGAGCAGCGCTTACAACACGGTGGTGTCGGGTTCTTCGACGATCTTTTCGAACAAAGCCACGGCAAGTTCGGCGGGCATCACGCACACGCTGGGGACGCTCTCGATTGGAGGGCAGACGTTGACGATTTCGGCGGGGGCCAACGTGGGCAGCGGCACGGCCAGTGTGACTTTTGGCGGGACGAGTGTCACGGCGAGCGGGGCGAACTTTCATCCCAATACCGGTGCCCGGCTGACGCTCGGCGCGCTGAACGATGGCGGAACCGCGCGGACCTTGAACAAGACGGGCGCGGGGACCCTCGTGCTGGGAACGGCGGCGGCGAGCCTCGTGGACGGGACGGCGATCAATATCAGCGAGGGCACGGTGCAAGCGAACAATGCAACGGCGCTCGGGGCGCTGGCGAATGTCACGCTGAGCGCGGGCGCGACGCTGTTCCTCGGTGCTTCGGAGACGCTGGGCGCGCTCAATGGTGATGGCGGCTCGATGGACGTGGCGGCAAACACCTTGACCGTGGGCGGGGCGAACAATCTGGCTTCCCTCTTCGGGGGGGTGATTTCCGGCGGCGGTGGCCTGACAAAGGCCGGGACCGGCACGCTGGAGCTGGCTGGGATCAATTTGTACGCCGGCGCCACGCAGGTGAATGCCGGCAAACTGATCGTGTCGGGGAGCATCAGCGCCAGTTCGCTGACGACCGTCGGCGCGAGTGGCACCCTGGCCGGGACGGGCACGGTGGGACCAGCGCAAATCGCGGGCGTGCTGGCGCCAGGGACGAGCCCGGGCCTCCTGACTTTTTCCGGTAACGTAACGATGCAAAGCGGAGGCACGGTGCAGATGGAAATCGGCGGACTGGGGCGAGGGACGGAGTACGACAGCCTGGAGATCGCGGGCAACTTTGCCTTTGGCGGCACGCTGGACGTGTCCTTCATTGGCGGCTTCAACGCAGCGGAGGGGGAAACCTTCAATCTATTTAATTTTAACAGCACCAGCGGGTCGTTCAGTTCGCTGGTGCTGCCGGATTTGGATCCCGGCCTCGCCTGGGATACCTCGGCGCTCGGCTCGGCGGGAGAAATCTCGGTGGTGACGGTACCGGAGCCGGGAGTGGCCGCAATTTTGCTAGGCGGGATGTCGGTGCTCTTCACCGCGCGGCGGCGGCGTGTGGCGTAGCTGAGGGCGGGAGCGCGCAGTTACACCGGCTGCGGAGAGTTCGTGCGCTTTCTGAAGCCGCCGGAGAAGATTGGTCGTGGCGAGCTTTTTTCCCGTGTATTCTCCATAATAATCCCTGGCACTTGTGGCTTGAACATGCGCCAGTGTTTTCAGTCGAATCTCGCACAATGACGCAAGCTGCTGCTCCCGATACCGATGGTGCCGAAGTACTCCTGGGGGCATTTGACTGGCAGGCGCGGACGCGGCTGGTGTACGGGCCGGGTTTGCTGGCACGTCTGGGTGAGTTGGCCTCGGGGCTCGGAGCGAAGCGTGTGTTGCTGGTGACGGATCGCGGGATCGTGGCGGCGGGACATGCCGGGCATGCGCAACGTTTTCTGGAGCAGGCCGGGCTGACGGTGGTGATGGATGATCAGGTGCGGGAAAACCCCACGACACGGGATGTGGCCCGCTGTGTGGAAATTGCGCGGGAGGGGATGGTCGATGCCATCGTCGGTCTTGGTGGCGGGAGCAGCATGGATACGGCGAAGGGCTGCAATTTCATCCTGACCAATGGCGGCGAGATGAAGGACTACTGGGGTGTGGGAAAGGCGGCAAAGCCGATGCTGCCGATGATCGCCATTCCGACGACGGCGGGGACGGGGAGCGAGTGCCAGAGCGCGGCATTGATTGCGGATGAGGAGACGCACCAGAAAATGGCGTGCCTCGATCCGAAGGTGGCGCCGCGTGTGGCGATTTTGGATCCGGAACTGACGGTGAGCCAGCCGCAGGGGGTGACGGCCTGCACGGGGGTGGATGCGCTGGCGCATGCGGTGGAGACGGCGGTGACGCGCAAGCGCACCGCGTTGTCGGAGGTGTTTTCGCGCGAGGCTTTCCGGCTGTGTTATCACGCGCTGCCGCAGGTGCTGGCGGAGCCGGGCGATTTGGCGGCGCGCGGGAGAATGCAGCTCGGGGCGGCGTACGCGGGGCTGGCGATTGAGAATTCCATGCTCGGCGCGGCGCACAGTGCAGCGAATCCGCTGACGGCGCACCACGGCGTGGCCCATGGACAAGCCGTGGGGCTCGTGCTGCCGGAGGTGGTGCGCTTCAATGCCGTGCTGGCGTCGGCGCGGGACGGGTATCTGGGGCTGTGTGCCTCGGCCGGGCTGGCGGCGGACGTGGAAGGGCTGGCCTCGGGGCTGGAGCAGATTTTGGAACTGGCGGGGCTCGCCGGGCGGCTGCGGGATTTCGGCGTGACGAGCGAGGGCATCCCGGCGCTGGCGGAGGAGGCGGGGCGGCAGTGGACGGCGACGTTTAATCCGCGGGGGATCGGGGCGGAGGATTTTGCGAGGATTTATGAGACGCTGAGATGAAACGTCCAACGTCCAACGTCCAACGTTCAACGTCCAATGGCGCCAGCGAGAGGGCGGGACGTTTTCGCCACCTCGCTGGCGCCGTTGGATGTTGGATGTTGAGCGTTGGATGTTGGACGTTTGCTGGCGCGGCCGACTGGCCCATGCACCGCGGAGACCCGCAATTGCAGGGGCGGGCGGGGGAGCCGGCGCCCAAGGAGCCGGTGCTGAAATGGAAATTTCCCGCGGGAAGTCCGGTGCACGGAAGCGCGGCCATCGTGGGCGGGAAGGTGTACTTTGGTGATGGCGGCGGCGTGATTCACTGCCTGGGATTGGAAGACGGGAAGGAGGTGTGGTCGTTCAAGACGGAGAGCATGGTGGAAGCGACGCCGCTGGTGTTGGATGGGATGTGCTATATCGGCGCGGCGGATGGAAAGTTGTACGCGATCGATGCGAAGACGGGAGTGAAGCGCTGGGAGCACGAAACGGGAGACAAGATTCTGGCGAGCGCGAGCTGGTGCCAGGACCCGAATTCTCCGGCGAAATGGGTGCTGGTGGGGAGCTACGACTTTTCTTTTTACGCGCTCGATGCGGTGAGCGGGAAGGAACTGTGGAAGGTGGAGACGGAAAATTTTGTGAACAGCACGCCGGCGGTGACGAGCGATGGGCTGGCGCTGTTCGGCGGGTGCGATTCGCTGCTGCACGTGGTGTCATTGAAAGAGCGAAAGGAGATCCGGAAAATCGAGGCGGAGGCCTACATTGCGGCGAGTGCAGCGGCGGACGGGAAGATGGTGTATCTCGGCAACGAGGCGAAGAAGGTCTTCGCGTTTGATGTGACGACGGGCGAAACCATGTGGACCTACCGCGACCGGACTTTTCCGTATTACTCCTCGCCGGCGATCAATGCGGACGTGGTGCTGATCGGCGGGCGCGACAAACGGCTGCACTGCATCAACCGCAAGGATGGTGAGAAGAAGTGGACGTTTTCGACGAAGGCGGACGTGGATAGCTCGCCCGTGCTGTGCAGCGACGGAGGCATTCTTTTTGGAAGCAACGATGGGCGGCTCTATTGCGTGGAACTGGCGGATGCGAAGCAGCGCTGGAGCTACGAGATCGGCTCGCCCATTTCCGCGAGCCCGGCCGTGGCGGGGGGGATGGTGGTGATTGGAGCGGAGGACGGAAATCTGTATGGTTTTGGCGGGAAGCAAGAGGAGGGCGAGCCCAGGCATTGATGCATGAGCAAAACTTTCTTTGCGGCGTGCGCTTACACGGTTACGTTTCGCGACCATGTACAGTGAGGACAGTATTCAGTATGCGATCGAAAACACGCATGTCGTGGTGGCGCCGCAAAATCGCATCGAGACCTTTGGCTCGACGGTGTATCGCTTTTTTCTGGTCTCGGAATTGATGGACACGGCGGGGCAGGTGCGGGTGCGGGACGGGCGGCTGCATGCGGAGCGGCCCTCGATCATCACGCCGTCGCATTTTCAGCGGGCGCTGGAAGGATTCGGCGACAAGGCGGAGGAATTCATGGGCTGGCTGCGCGAGCACGGCGCGGAGCTGGCGGTGCTGAAATACGGCTTTCAATTTCGCAAGACCGACGTGCAGGAGCGCGTGGTGAACAACACGCCGGAGGAAGTGATTGGACGGCTGCGCGAGCAGGTGGATCGGTCGGAGGACCCGCTCAGCGCGGTGATCCAGGGCGTGGACGAAGGCTGGGAGGTGTGCCTGCTGAAATTTGCCACGGACATGATTCAGCGCTCGGCGCCCGGCAACATGGA
>FTCB01000123.1_pt1 | contig 19651 bp, 16 predicted proteins | sample 1639431 | NCBI WGS metagenome assembly FTCB01 (sample SAMEA3914864, study PRJEB12502) | metagenome | biome: forest; material: soil | place: USA | collected 2012-03-12 | depth 0.3 m
CCACCTTCACCGTCCGCAACATGAGTGAAGGCGCCAATGTGAAGGCCATCCAACAAGACGTGCCCGACGGCGGGGAACGCAAGGGCGGCGGCATCCTCATCACGGCGAAGGGCGATGCGGTGAACACCCCGATCGAGGGCGGGCGGGAGCAGCTGAAATTTGCGCCGCTGGGAGAGCTGAGCTATGAGGCCACGGGGGAGACGATTCAGTTTGATGACGAGGGCGGCCCGATGAAGTTTTCCACGTCCCTGGTCCACGGGCGCACGCAGATCGGAAATGGCGAGACGGGGTACTACGGCACGGTGGCGATGAATGGATTCCAACGCACGGCGGAGGGGTTGGTTCTCTCCAGCCGCCGCCTCGCGGAACCGATGAAGGTGGGCAGCCCGGCGATGTATTATCCCTTTCTCGCGGTGATGCTCTCGGGCCACAAGACGCCGGAGACTCAATTCAAGTACGGCAGTGTGGAATGGGTGGTGCGGATGCCGAACCGCTTTGGATCGTGGCCGGCGCTCTGGCTTTTGCCGATAAGAGGATGGCCGCCGGAGATCGATGTGTACGAGGGATTCGGGTACAATGGGTCCTGGAAATTCGCCTCCGATCTGTCGACCAACCTCCATGGCGGAGACAAGCAAATGCGGACTTTCACGCGGCCCGCGATGTATATGAAGATGCGCAACTTCGGCCTGGCCGATACGCTGGACAGCGAGTTTCACACCCACGCGGTGACGGTGGATCCGGAGTGGATCACGATGTATGTCGACGGGGTGGAGACGATGCGCTACGCAAACCCCTTCAAGGGCGAGACGTGGTATCCCCTGACCAATGTGGCGGTGAAGGCAAAGGACGACGCGCCCTACAACGAGGGAAGCGGCGACATGGTGATCCGCTCGATCAAAGTGTGGCGCAAGGAGTGAGCCGAGGCGATGCGGCCTGGCGGCGCGTTGGGCTGACCATACTCGGGTGTGACTTGCTAAATCACCGCAACTAATTGAGTCGAAAATGGCCCCAACCTTTCCCTTAGCTTTTTCACCATCCCTTCATCACCACTTCACGGAGGCCCGCCAGACTTGGCGCATGTGGGATCAACTCTGCGAACTCAACGACCTCCTCATCCAGCGCCGGCGGCAGGCGAAGACCTCGCGGCGCGCCCCGGCCAAACCTCTCCCCAAGCTGCGTCATCCCTACCCGCCGCTCGTTCCCGGCCTGGTCATCTTGACCGTGATCCTCTGGCTGACCCTCAGCGGCGCAAATTCCGGCAACTGCGAAGCCTTCGGTTTCGTCGTTCTCGTCCTGCTCCTTTTCAGCGTTCTCGAATTTCCCGCCGCCGCGTTTGACCTCTACCAATGCCAGCATCGCCTGTTCCGCCTCGCCACCCTCCCCCGCATTCTCTGGCATGCTCTTGCCTGCACTGCCGCCGCAATTCCCCTCTATGTCCTTTGGGTCTTGCACCAGATGGGGCCCATCAATCCAACTTGAATCTCCCTTAACCGCCTTTCGAGGCACTATTACCTTTTTCCCGCCGCTACATTTTTCCTTCCACCTCCAAATCAGCATCTTACGTGATAAATTCAGCCATTTTCCGACCTGCCCCCCAAATTCGCCCAAGACCGGAATTGACCTTTCCGATTCCCGCCCTATGCTTCATGTCCCTTTTAACATTTTAACCAATTCAGAAAGTAGGTGAAGACATGCCGGAAGTAATCGTTCGTAAAGGAGAGCCCATTGATCGCGCCCTCAAGCGCCTCAAGTCCAAGCTCGACGCCGAGGGAATCCTCGATGAAGTGCGCAGACTGCGCGCTTTTGAGACCCCCGTCCAAAAACAGCGCCGCAAAGCCAAAAATAATGCGAAGCGCGCCAAGATGAAGATCCGCTTTAGTCTCAATCTACCCTAAGCTCTTCTGCCAAAGGTAATTATATGCGGCTGCGGCTTCCTCGGTGAGGCCGCAGCCCTTTTCTTTTCTGAAGCCGGATGGGACATTTTGACCCTGTCCCGCTCTCCGTCTCGTCCCGGGCTCCCGGGATTGCACCAGCTACAGGACATCACTCAGGGGTTCCATCTGCTGCCTCCCTGGCGGGGGGCCGATGCGCTGATCCACTGCGCCAGTTCCGGCAAGGGCGGCGCTGAGACCTACCGAGCCGTGTACCTGGAGGGGCTGCTCAATTGCATCGCGGCAGCGCAGCCCCGGCGCACGCTCTTTGTGAGCAGCACCTCGGTGTATGGCCAGACCGACGGCTCGTGGGTGGACGAGACAAGCCTGACCGAGCCAGAGCGGGAGACCTCGCGTATCCTCCTCGAGGCTGAGGGAGTGTGTCTGGCCTCGGGCGGGTACGTGGCCCGGCTCTCGGGGCTTTATGGGCCCGGGCGCTCCGTGCTGATGCGGAAGTACCTCTCGGGCGAAGCGACGATCGAGGGTGGCGATGGGCGGTACCTCAACCAGATCCACCGGGACGACGCGGCGCGGGCGCTCTTTCACCTTTTCTCGACTCATCAGGCACCCGGGATCTACAACGTCACGGACGACACACCTGCGACCCAGCGCGAGCTTTACCAGTGGCTGGCTGATTATTTTCAAAAGCCTCTCCCGCCCGAAGGCGAACCGGATCTCAACCGCAAGCGCGCGTGGACCAATAAGCGGATCTCCAATGCCAAGCTCCGCGCGACGGGCTGGGCGCCAGCCTTTCCTGACTACCGCAGTGCCATCCCCACCCTTCCATCACCTTAGCTTCACGGTCCCGGCGACGGCAATCGACGCCAATGGGCATGTGAACAATGTCGAGTACGTCCGCTGGATGCAGGACGCGGCGATCTCCCATGCGGATGCCAGCGGCTGCACGGCCGCGACCAAGGCGGTGGGCGCGACGTGGGTGGTGCGCACGCATCACGTGGAGTATCTGCGGCCAGCTTTTCTGGGCGATCCGATTCTCATCATCACGTGGGTGGCGACGGCGCAGAAAGTGCGATCGCAGCGGAGATATCATTTTTACCACGAAGGCACGCAGACTCTGCTGGCGAAAGGCGAGACGGAGTGGATCTTTATCGATGTGGCCTCGGGTCGGCCCAGGGCTATTCCGGCGGAGGTTACGGGGTGTTTTACGATTTCTGAGAAAGAGCCGGGGTAGTCGGCTTGTAGAAAGAAGGCTTGGGAGATCGCCCGTGGGGCGAAACGGCGCACAGCACCGTTGCTACAGCGCCTAACGGCGCATGGCGGGATCACTCCTTGCTTAGATTCGCCAGGTCACCACGACTAACTGATTTGAAAACGGCTTAAACCCAGGCTGAGAGCATCAGGGTCTTTAGGCGGTCGATGTCAGCGGCCGAGGTCTTGGCGACGAAGCCGCGGGCGTGGGCGAAATGGACGTCTGGTTCGGCGCTGATGCGGGTGAAGTCCAGGCGGGCGTCGTCATTATATCTCGATAGGCCGTAGCCGGTGCCGCGGCGGTCGGGATAGATTAGCCCGGCGATTTCGGTATTCAGGCTTTCGGCGTAGCGGTCCATGCCGGAGGAGGCTTCCTCGGGCAGGGGTTCGGTGCGGGGCAGGAAGAGTACGCGGAGCGGGCCTCCGGCGGCGTCGAGTTCCCACACCTCGGTATGCGCGGCGAGAAAATCGAGGCGCTCCCGGAGGGACTTTATGTAGTCCAGCAGATCGCTACCGATGAGGCGCATGATCTCCCAGAGGGGCTCGCCGGGCTCGAGGCGCTTGGCTTGAGCGAAGCGGCGGAGCAGGGTTACATCAATGGGGGAAATGAGCTTATCCAAGGCATCGCGGGAGACGCCGAGCCACTTGGCGGTGTCCTTGGGGCCGCGGCAATCGAACCACTCGGCGGGCTCCAGCCAATCGCAAAAGGCGCGGGCGTCTTCGTAGATCCCGAGGTGTTGCAGCACGAGCGAAAGAGAGCAGGTGGGCGGATGATCCTTCGGCAGTTGATGGTGATCGAAGTTTCCCCGCTCCGGCGCGTGCTCGTGGCCCACATCGATGACGAGGGTGGCTGCATCCGCGAGATCCTCGGCGGCTGGCTCGCGGCGCACGATGGGCACGGGATGAATCGCGAGCAGAACGCTGCAGGCGAGGAACTCGTCTTTATGCGCACCGCCGGGGTGCGTCAGGATGGTATGAATCGTGGTCAAGGGACGCGCAGCCTACCCTTCTCCCGCGAAACTGCAACCACTGCCCCTATTCGATGGTGTCTGAATTTCAGAATGAGGGCATGGCGGGTTCGGAGACGGCCAACCGTGCCGGGCGCTTGGGGTCAAGCGCCCCCACCAATTTTTGACAACCACCTCGATTTGGGAGACCACCGCCCTATTCCGCCGCCAAAATGCGGGCTCGCGTCGAGGTGGTTTCCTCGCCCACCTTTCGACCGAGCAATTGCGAACCCAGCGGAGACTCAGGAGTGACTACCGTGATCATCGCGCCGTCACAATTTACCTCGATACCGCCTCCGGAGGGGCCCAGAAAGAACCAGAGCGTCTCATCGGGAAATTTCAAATGGACGAGCGCGCCAAGATCGAGCGGGGTCTCGGCATCGAAAGGGTGGAGTTCCAGCTTTTCGTAAGCGGCGGCTGCCTCGGCGCTGGCCAGGGCCTGCTTGGCGAGCCCGTCGGCGAGGTAATTTTCCTCGATCGAGCGCGTATCGTATTTCCCCTCAGACTTGCTCTCCGGGTCATTGCCGGCAGCCCGGGTCTGCTTGGATGAATTTTGAAAGGTCTCAAATTCCTCCCGCAACGCACTGCGGATTGCTTCGATGATGGCGGCCTTGTTCACTGGGGTGTGCCAAGGAAATCACAGCGCTTGCCCCATGGCAATGGGCATTGCCCGGCTCAGCCTTCGAGTTGCAGAACGGTCCACTCGTGGAGGCGGTGGAAATTCAGTTCCGCGTGGCGGGTGGTGGAGGAGAGAATCGGGGCTGATTCGGCGTTCGCATAGTCGTAGCGCCCGAATGACACGGCCAACTGGCAACCGGCCAAGCTCTCCCGGTCGGCATCCAGCGTTCCGGTCGGCACGAGAGCCAGTACTTCCCAACCATTTGGCGTTTTCCGGGTCAGGAAATCCAAAACGGGCTCAGCTATGATCATCTCCTCCAGCTTTCTCGCCTTATCCCGGATCTGCTCGATCACGGAGCTGTCCGGAAAATGCAACTGGAGCCGATGGCCATTGGGAGAGATGTGGAGTTCAAAATAATCGTCCTGGTTGGTCAGCTTGGCAAAGATCTCAAAGACGTCCCCGAGCTGCCACGTCGGCTGCCCATCCCCGGTGGATTGCGAGAATACGCTATCGTCGACCATGAGCGCATGCACGCGGAGCCCGTGGGCGTCCCAGCCGACGCGCACGCGGCCCTCGCGAAAGAGGCTGAGGTCGCCGTGTTGGAAGAGCATCGGCATGACCAGCGCCTCCTCAAATAGCTCGGTCTGCTCCCAGGAGAGCGTTGCGCTTTGTTCGGTAAGTCGTGGACAAACGGCCATCCTGCTTTTATGGGCAGGGGAGAAATGACGTCGAGTGCAAACGGCGATAGCGCCATCTTTCCCCCGGATTCTCCAATTTGGCGCATCAACCGCGAGCATGTGCTGCTGCTCGGGGGGCCCGCCGCAGCCATCCTGCAGATTGCCCATCCGCAGGTCGCGCTTGGGGTGGAACGGCATTCCGACTTTCGCAATGGCGCGCTGGGCCGCCTCCTGCGCACGCTCGATGCGGTCTATACCATCACCTTCTCGCCTCGCTCGGAGGTTGAGGCGATGGCTGACCGGGTGCGCCGCCGCCATGCCCCCGTGCAGGGGGAGGACCCGCAAAAATACTCCGCCTTTTCGCCGGATGCGCAGATGTGGGTGGTGGCAACGCTCGTGCAGCTCAGCATCGAATCCTTCGAGCGGTATATCGGGCCAATTCCCGACAGCGAACGCGAGCGCTTTTATCAGGACATGCGAGTGTTCGGAACTTACTTTGGTTTGCGGCTGGATTACGGACCGCAGAGCTGGCCGGCCTTTCAGGAATATTACCGGGAGATGCTGGAGGGTCCGCTGCTGGCGTCGCTGCCGATCAGCCGGGAGCTGGCCTATCATGTCGCGTATCCCGGGAGGCCATTCTTCCTCCGCGCCCTGTGGCCGGTCTCCGGCGCGGCGGCGCGGGAGTTTCTGCCTTACCCGCTGCGCGATAAGCTCGGACTGCCCTCGACGCCCGCGAGCCGCTTTATCGTCAAGGCCATGGGGGTGGGGATACCAAAAGTCCTCCCTCTGCTACCCAAGCGCCTGCGCTTCGTAGCAAACTATCTTAAAGCGATTTCAACAACTCGCGCACCATCGCAGCCCACTCCGCGTCCAGCGATCCCGTAAATTCCGGGCGCCCCGCGCGGGCGTACCAGTAGCGGCCATTGCCGATGTCGCCTTCCTTGCGATGGAGGTAGGCGTGGACCCAGGCGGCATCGGCGGATGAATCGTCCTGGACGGTGACGTGCGCGGCGTCCCACTCGCCCCGGGCATCCTGCCAGAGGGCCAGCAAGGGTGCGGAGACACCGGCGGGTTGAGTCTCGCTCTTTTGGAATTCCTCAAAAGTCATGCGGCATCCTTATCACCAAAGACCTGCCGGATCACGTCCTCAATGGGCGGCTCGGTGATGGAGATATCCGCCACGGGCGCGGTGTCGAGCACGGCGCGGCAAATCTCGGCCACCTTATTTCGGGCGACTTCGATCCGAATCTCGTCCGGCTTTTGCTCCAGGACTTTGCCCATGGCGGAAAAATCGCCAGTGGCCGGTTTCACGAACTTCGCCTCCACGATCTTGGTCGCGGAAAATTTCTCCACGATGTCGTCGAGCGGGCCGTCGAAAATCACCCGCCCATGGTCGATGAGGATGACCCGCTCGCAGAGGGCCTCGATATCCTGCATGTAGTGGCTGGTGAGCATGATCGTGGTGTGCTGCGCCGCGTTGTGCTCCTTGAGAAATTCCCGCACGATCTTCTGGCTGCCCACATCGAGGCCGATGGTGGGCTCGTCGAGGAAGAGCACCTTGGGCCGGTGGAGCAGGGCGGCGATGAGCTCCATTTTCATGCGCTGGCCGAGACTTAACTCCCGCACCATCACATCAAGCTGCTCTTTCACATCCAGCATCTCAGTGAGCTCGGCCACACTTCGATCAAAATCTGCGCGCGGGATCTCGTAGATCGCGCGGTTGAGTTCCAGCGATTCGCGCGCCGGGAGATCCCACCACAGCGCGTTCTTTTGCCCCATGAGCAGGCTGATCTGGCGCTTCATGGCGTCCTTCCGTTCCCAAGGGACAAAGCCCAGGACATTGGCCTCGCCGCTGGTCGGCTGAAGCAGGCCTGAGAGCATTTTCAAGGTCGTGGTTTTACCGGCTCCATTGGGTCCGAGAAAGCCAACCAACTCACCCGGCTCGATGGAGAAGCTCACGCCGTCGACCGCCTTGGTTTCGTTATACTCGCGATGCCATAATCCCTTCACCGCGCCAAAGATTCCCTTTTCCTTCCGGTAGGTCCGGAAGGTTTTGCGGAGAGAATTGAGAGAGACGGCGCTCATCGGGTGGCAAGTTGCCTGACCGCTTCGTACAGCACAATACCCGCGGACGTGGCGAGATTCAGGCTGCGAGCATCGGCCGACATGGGGATGGTGAGGCAATGTGCGGCATTGGCCTCCAGCAGACTCTCGGGTAAGCCCTTTGTCTCCCGGCCGAAGACCAGATAATCACCGTCCTGAAAATTTTCGTCCCAGTACGGGCGCGTGGATTTGGTGGTGAGGTAAAAGAACCGTGGCTCGCCGACCTCCGCCCGCAAAGCCTCCAGCGAATCCCATTGCCGCACATCGCACTTGTCCCAGTAGTCCATGCCGGCACGCTTCAGGTATTTTTCATCCAGCGAAAACCCCAGCGGACCAACCAGGTGGAGACGCGCTCCGGCGGCGAGGCAGAGGCGCGCGATGTTGCCGGTATTCGGCGGAATCTCCGGCTCGACCAGAACCACGTGCAGCATGCGACGGCCCTACGCCGTGCGACCGCAGCAGCTCTTGAATTTTTTCCCGCTGCCACAGGGGCACGGGTCATTTCGGCCGACGCGGGGCATTTCACGCTTCATCGGCAACTCGATCTTCGACGCGGCTGGCGCCGACGGCGCAAGCTGTTCGCTGGGCGCAGAGGCTGAGGGAGGCAGGTTCGGCAGGTCGGGATTCGTGCCGGTCGGGAAATCGCCCTGCAACAGATTCTGCGGCAGGCTGCGGAGAATATTCTCGAAGGCCTGGAGATTCGTCGTGCTGCGGAAGAGGTTGTTCAACACCTCGAATTTGATGTTGTCCATCAACTCGGTGAACATGGAGAACGCCTCGTTTTTGTACTCCACGAGAGGATCCTTCTGCGCAAACTGCCGAAGACCGACCGCCTCGCGCAAACCGTCCATGGCATAGAGATGCTCCTGCCAGAGGCGATCCACCGCGTTGAGAATCACATAGCGTTCCAGCCCGCGCAGCGCCTCGGCGTGTTCCATGGCGGCCTTCTTGTCGTAGGCATCCTTGATCACGCCGACGAGCCAGGTTCCATTGGCCTCGACGTTGCGCGTTTCAAGGCCCGCCTTGGCAGCGGAAAGTCCCAGCGGGAAAGTCGTGTTGATCCAATTCAGCAGCCCGGTCACATCCGGCTCTTCGCTGGAAGGCACCTCGAGATATTCGGCGACTTTCTTGGGCACCATCTCGTCGATCACCTCAAAGATAAGGGTGCGCGGGGTCTCGGAATCCATCACCTCCTGGCGATAGCCGTAGACGACTTCGCGCTGCTGGTTCATGACATCGTCATATTCCAGCGTACGGCGGCGGATCATGTAGTTCCGCTGTTCGACGCGCTTCTGCGCAGTTTCGACGCTCTTGTTGAGCCAGGGATGCTCGAGCTCCTCGCCTTCCTTGAGGCCGAAGGTCTCCATGATCTTCGTCATGCGATCGCTCGCGCCGAAGTTGCGCATGAGGTCGTCCTCGAAGCTCACATAGAAACGGGAAAGACCGGGATCGCCCTGACGAGCGCAACGGCCGCGGAGCTGACGGTCGATACGGCGCGATTCGTGCCGCTCGGTGCCGATGACGTAGAGTCCGCCGACTTCCGAAACGCCTTCGCCCAGCTTAATGTCGGTGCCGCGGCCCGCCATGTTGGTCGCGATCGTGACAGCGCCCTTGAGACCGGCGCGCTGGACGATTTCCGCTTCCTGCATGTGATAGCGGGCGTTCAGCACGGTGTGCGGGATTTTTTCGCGCTTCAGCATGCGCGAGAGCAATTCCGAGCTTTCCACGCTGGCCGTACCGACCAGCACGGGCTGGCCTTTCGCGTAGGCGCCCTTGATACCTTCGATCACCGCATTGTATTTCTCGCGGCGCGTCTTGAAGATGCGGTCGTTCTCGTCGATGCGCTTCACGGGACGGTTCGTGGGAATCACGTTCACGTCGAGATTGTAGATATCGTGGAACTCGTTGGCCTCGGTCTCCGCCGTACCGGTCATGCCGGCCAGCTTTAGGTAGAGGCGGAAGTAATTTTGAATCGTGATCGTGGCGAGCGTTTGGGTCTCGCGGTCGATCTGGACGCCTTCCTTGGCTTCCACCGCCTGGTGCAGGCCGTCGCTCCAGCGCCGTCCCGCCATTTTGCGGCCGGTGAAGGTATCGACGATGACCACCTTATTGTCTTCGACGACATACTCGACGTCCTTCTCATAGAGGCAATACGCCTTGAGAAGCTGCGAGATGTTGTGGATGCGCTCGGCCTGACTATCGGTGTATTGCTGACGCGCCGCCTTGGCCTCCGCCTTCTGGGCGTCGGTCAGCGAGGGGTTGTTCTCGATGTCGGCAAATTCCGTGAGGAGATCGGGCAGCACGAAAGCGTCCGGATCGTCGGGATTCAAATAGTCGCGCCCGAGCGAGGTAAGGTCGGCGTCGTGCTGGCGCTCCTCGATGGTGAAATACAATTCGTCCTTCAGCGCCACGAGGGCAGCCTTGCCTTCGGTGTCCTTGTAAAATTCCAGCTCGGCCTTGTCGACCAGCTTGCGCATCTCGGGGTCTTCCAGCACACGCGAGAGCGCCTTGCTGCGGGGCTGGCCCAGCTTGAGCTTGAAGAGTGTGCGGCCGGCTTCTTCCTTCTTGCCCGCGTCGAGCAATTCCTTTGCCTCGGTGCCGAGACGGTTGCACATCATCGTCTGCTTGCGCACGAGTTGCTCCACCAGAGGCTTGAAGCGATCGTATTGATGGGTCGAGATGGTGGACGGGCCACTGATGATCAACGGGGTACGGGCTTCATCGATAAGGATGGAATCCACTTCGTCAACGATCGCGAAATAATGCTTCCGCTGCACCTGCTGCTCGTTGCTGGTGGCCATGCCATTGTCGCGCAGGTAATCGAAACCGAACTCACTGTTCGTGCCGTAGGTGATATCCGCCTGGTATTGCTCGCGGCGCACATCGGGCGACTGATCGTGCTGGATGATGCCGATCGTGAGGCCGAGGAAAGTATAGATCTGTCCCATCCACTCCGCATCGCGGCGGGCCAGATAATCGTTGACCGTGATGAGGTGCACGCCCCGGCCGCTCAGCGCATTGAGGTAAACCGGGAGGGTCGCCACCAGCGTTTTGCCTTCACCGGTCGCCATTTCCGAAATGCGCCCCTTGTGCAGCACCATGCCGCCGATGAGCTGCACATCGAAATGCACCATGGCCCAGGTCACCTCCTGGTCGCACGCGTAGAAAGTGTGCTTGCGCTCGGTTAAGCGGCGGGCCGCTTCCTTGACCATCGCAAAAGCCTCGGGCAGCAACTCGTCGAGGCGAATAGCCAACTTCTCCAGATCGGCGATGGCGGAAAGCTCCTGTTTCCACGCCGCCGTTTTGGCCCGCAGATCGTCATCCGACAACCCGGCCAGCTTCTGGTAGTTTTCGTTGATCTGCCGGACGACGGGTTGCAACCGGCGCACCTCGCGCTGGTTTTTCGAGCCGACAATCTTCTTTATAATCCAATTAAACATGAGTACGAGCGGAAGGGTTAATCAATAGTCACCGGGGGGAAATGTCCACCGCAATTCTAGGTGGGCCGAAGGACGCACAGCCAGCCCGCCACCCCGGTCCGAAGAGTTACTTGTACTCCCGCCATGCCTCACCAGCCCCCGCCTTCAAGATTGTCACCCCGCCCCCCGGCCTGTAGACCAGCCCACTGTGCTTGATTTGAATCCCGACAACAAACTCGCCGGCATCCTTGCTCCCGTCTTCGCCATCCGGGGCGCCAACGATCTCGGCATCGGCGACACCGAAGCGCTCAAGGAGCTTATCACTTGGTCCGCCAAACAGGGCCTTCGCGCCGTTCAGGTCCTGCCGATCAACGAGACGGGCAGCGACAACAGCCCGTACAACCTCCTCAGCGCCATGGCGATCGAACCATCGACCCTGGCCGTCACGCCGGAGGCGTTGCCCGATCTATCCGCGGACGATTTTGCCAAGATCACGGCCAAGTACGACCTCGCCGCGTTGCGCGAGGGGATCGTCCAGTATCAGGAAGTGAAGAAGCTCAAGCGCGAGCTCCTCTACGCGGCCTTCAAAAGCTTTCGCTCCCGCAACGCGAACAAGAACCGCATCAAGGCCTTCGCGAAATTTGAGGAAAGACACGCCGACTGGCTGGAAAATTACTCCATTCACCGAGCGCTGGTCAGCTTGCACGATGAATCTGAAGTCTCGCAGGAATGGCCCAAAGAGCATCTCACCCCCGTGGCGGTGCGCATCTGGCAGGAATCCCTGCCCTCGGGCAAGCGCCGTCCCTTTCGCGACCTCATGCGCTTCCACGCCTATGTCCAGTGGGTGGCCTACTCCCAGTGGCAGGCGGTACGCGAGCATGCCGACCACAAGGGAGTCGCGCTCATCGGCGATGTGCCGGTCGGCGTAAGCATCTACAGCACGGATGTTTGGGCGGATCCCGCCATTTTCAATCTCGCCCGCTCCAGCGGCGCGCCACCGGAAAAGGTCTTCAAGGCCGATCCCTTCACGGAGAAGTGGGGACAGAATTGGGGCTTCCCTCTCTACCATTGGGAGCAAATGGCGAAGGACAACTACGCCTGGTGGCGCAAGCGCCTGAAGCTGCTGATGAGCGTTTTCCATTCGCTCCGCGTGGACCATGCGCTCGGCTTCTTCCGCATCTACAGTTTCCCGTGGCGGCCGGAAGACAACGCGAAATTTACCGATCTCACCCCTGACGAGGCCATGAAGCTGACCGGAGGAGAGCTGCCCTGCTTCATGGAGCACGACGACGACACGGATGAGCATAGGGAATCTAATCGCGCTCACGGCGAAACGCTTTTCAAAATGCTGACCGGCGAGATCGGGGCCCATTTGCTGATCGCGGAGGACCTGGGCGAGGTCGCTCCCTATGTGCGGCCCACGCTGCAGGCGCTGGAAATTCCCGGATTCAAAATTCCCCAATGGGAGCGGCAGTGGGATCGACTCATCCCTGGAAAGGACTACCAGCGGCTCAGCCTCGCGACTTTTGGGACGCATGATCACCCGCCGCTGAAAACGCATTGGGAAGAACTGGTGACCGCATCAAACAATACGAACGAAGGCGTGCGCGATGCCGCGATCCACAGCATGTGGGAACTGATGGAGTTTTGCGGCCATCCCGATATCAAGCTCCCGCAGCCTTTCACCGCGGAAATTCACGAGATTTTGCTGCGCGGTTTGTTCCAAACGAACTCGTGGTTGGCCGTGCACATGATCACCGATTTGTTTGGATCAGACGTGAGATTTAACGTTCCCGGCTCCATTGGAGGGGCAAATTGGACGCAAAGAATTACGCAACCTATTGCAAGTTGGGAAGTTGCCTATAAAGAGCCTTTGGCGGCCGTGCAAAGAGCGCTTGAGGGCACTTCTCGTAACTAGAAAAGCCGAAAGGCATTGCGAAGCGGCGCGATTTCTGCTTAGGAAATCGCTGTACATAACCAATACACCTCATGGCAAACCTTACAAAACGAGATCTGGTGATGCGAATCAGCAAGGAAACAGGTCTGGTACAGCAGGATGTTTTCGAGGTGATTCAAAAGACTCTCGATTACATCACCGACGCCCTGGCCAAAGGCCAGGACGTGGAATTGCGCAACTTCGGAGTCTTTGAGGTTCGCCTCACCAAGTCCCGCGTCGGCCGCAATCCTCACAAGCCCGAACACGATGTCGTGATCCCCGCTCGCGCCACCGTCAAGTTCAAGTCCGGCAAGGTGATGCGCCAGCGCGTCCTCCTGCGTACCGACGAATTGCAGACCTCTTCTGTCGAAAAAGACGGAGCAGCCGCCTGATTTTATAGTAGAGTAACGCGTGTCTTCATTCATCCGCGTCCGGGGGGCGCGTCAAAACAATCTCCAAGGGATTGATCTCGATCTTCCTCTGGGCCAATTTATCGTCGTCACGGGCCCCAGCGGCAGTGGCAAATCCAGCCTGGCTTTCGATACGCTTTATGCCGAGGGGCAGCGTCGCTACGTGGAGACGTTCAGTCCCTACACCCGGCAGTTCCTCGAGCGCATGGACAAGCCCAAGGCGGACCTCATCGAGGGTATCCCGCCGGCCATCGCAATCGAGCAGTCGAACTCCGTCAAAACGACCCGCTCCACGGTGGGCACGATCACGGAGATCAACGACTACCTGAAGCTGCTCTTTCCCCGCGCGGCTCACGCCTATTGCCCATCGTGCCAGCGCGAGATTCGCACGGAGACGGTCAATTCCGTGGTCGAGCACATTGCCGAGGAATTCAAGGGCCAGCAGGTGCAGGTCACGTTCGGCGTGCCGGTTCCGCCCAAGACCAAGGTCAGCGACTTTTTCGATTTCCTGCGCCAGCAGGGCTACCTCCGCGTCTCGCTCGGTGGCGAGGCCGTGCGCACCGATGAGCCGCCGAAGATCAAGAAGCTGCCACCACTCGTGCCGGTGATTCAGGATCGCCTCTCCGTGACGCCGGAGAACCGCCTGCGCCTCACCGAGGCCGTGGAATCCGCCCTGCGTCTGGGCCAGGGGAAGATCTTCGTGGAAAATCCCGGCGACAAGACGGGGCATCCCTACTCCTCCGGCTGGCATTGCGCACATTGCGATCTCACGATTCGCCCGCCGAGCCCGGGACTCTTTACTTTCAACAATCCGCTCGGCGCCTGCCCCGATTGTCGCGGCTTTGGCCGCATCGTCGGCATCGACTGGAACCGGGTGATGCCGGATCGGTCTCTCTCGCTCGCGGCCGGGGTGGTGAAGCCGTTCCAGAGCGGACAGTCCAAGGACTGCCAGCGCGACCTGCTCCGCGCCGCGGCCAAAGCCGACGTGGACGTGCACACTGCCTTTGAGGAATTGCCCAAGTCCGATCAGGAGTGGGTGATCAATGGCGAAGGCGGACAGCCCGAGGAGGGTTGGTCGACCGGACAGTGGTACGGCATCAAGGGGTTCTTCAGCTGGCTCGAGTCGAAGACCTACAAGATGCACATCCGGGTAATGCTGAGCCGTTACCGGAATTACCAGCCCTGCCCCACCTGCAAAGGCGGGCGCTTCCAGCCGGAGAGCCTGAATTTCCGCCTGGAGCCTTCGCACCATACGCTGCCCGAAATCGCGGCCACGCCGGCGCGGGATCTGGAGCGCATCATTGCGGATACCAGCCTCCCCGAGGGCGACCAGAGCGCGGCGCTGCTGCGCGAGCAGATCCTTTCCCGCCTGACCTACCTCAACCAGGTCGGCCTCGGTTACCTCACGCTGGATCGGGCCACTCGCTCGCTCTCAGGTGGAGAGATTGAACGGGTCAACCTGACCACCTGCCTGGGCGCCTCGCTGGTGAATACGCTTTTCGTGATGGATGAGCCCAGCGTGGGCCTGCATCCGCGCGACACGGGGCAACTGCTCAAGGTGATCCATGCGCTGCGCGACAAGGGCAACACGCTCGTGGTGGTGGAGCACGAGGAATCCATCATTCGCGCGGCGGATTACCTGGTGGATATTGGTCCGGGCCGCGGCAAGACCGGGGGCAATCTCATGTACTCCGGCTCCATGTCGGAGATCGGGAAGGTCAATTCGCTGACCTCGGATTACCTCACCGGGAAAAAATTTCTCGCGGTGCCGAAGAAGCGCCGGACGCCGGAAAATTTCCTCAAGATCAAGGGTGTGCGGCATCACAATCTGCAGAATATCGATGTCGAGGTGCCGCTCGGCGTATTTTGCTGCGTCACCGGCGTGTCGGGTTCGGGCAAGAGCTCGCTCGTGCACGACGTGATCTATCGCAACCTCAACGGCGAAGCACCGGATGAGCACGAGGCCACGGGCGATTGCAAATCGATCCGGGGTGACGAGGAGATCGGCGAGGTGATCATGGTGGATCAGTCGCCGCTGGCCCGCAGCCCGCGCTCGACTCCCGCCGTTTATATCGGCGTGTACGATGGAGGGCGCGAGCTTTTCGGCACCCAGCCGGAATCCCTGGCTGCGGGGTTCTCCCCTTCGACATTCTCCTTCAATGCGGGTGACGGACGCTGCGAACGCTGCGCCGGCCTTGGCTTTGAAAAGGTGGAGATGCAATTTCTCAGCGATCTCTACCTGCGCTGCCCGGAATGCGAAGGCAAGCGCTTCCAGCCCCATGTGCTGGCCATCAAGTACAAGGACCAGTCCATTCACGATGTGCTGGAAATGACGGCGCGCGAAGCGATGACCTTCTTTGCCGGCCACCCCCGCATCCTCAACCCGCTCAAGTTGCTCTGCGACGTGGGCCTCGACTACCTGCGCCTCGGCCAGCCGGTGAATGCGCTGAGCGGCGGCGAATCCCAGCGGCTCAAGCTCGCCGGACATCTCGCGGAAAAGCGCGAGGAAAGCGCGCTGCTGATTTTTGACGAGCCGACGACCGGGCTGCATTTCGATGACGTGGCGCAATTGCTCAGCGTCTTCCAGCGCCTCGTGGATGAGGGCAACAGCCTCATCGTGATCGAGCACAATCTCGAGGTGATCAAGAGCGCCGACTGGCTTATCGACATCGGCCCCGAAGCGGGCGACCAGGGCGGCAAGATCGTGGCGGCGGGAACTCCCGAGCAGGTCGCCAAATGCGAGGCCTCGCACACCGGGCAGTTCCTCAAGAAGGCCCTCACCGGGAAGCACGATACGCTGAAAGCGGCTCCGCTCCGGCCCGTGCCGATCGGGAAACACACGAATAACTCGATCCTCATCAGCGGGGCGCGCGAGCATAACCTCAAGAACATCACCGTGGAGATCCCACGGGAGAAGATGGTGGTGGTGACCGGCCTCAGCGGCTCGGGCAAATCGACCCTGGCTTTTGACATTCTCTTTGCCGAAGGACAGCGCCGTTTCCTCGACAGCATGTCGGCCTACGCGCGGCAATTCGTCGATCAATTGGAAAAGCCCGACGTGGATGCGATCGAGGGTCTGCCGCCCAGCGTGGCCATCGAGCAACGCGTGACGCGCGGCGGCGGCAAATCGACCGTGGCTACGGTCACGGAAATTTATCACTTCCTGCGTCTGCTTTTCTCGAAGCTTGGCACCCAGCATTGTCCGGATTGCCATGTGCCGGTGGCCAAGCAGACGATCTCGGCCATTGCCACCTCCATTCAGGCCATGGCCAGAAGCGGAAAGGTGCAAATCTTCGCTCCGCTGGTAAAGGCCAAGAAGGGTTTTCACACCAAGATCCCGCAATGGGCCGAGCGCCATGGCATCGAGTCCCTGCTGGTCGACGGTGAACTTTACGCCACAGAGGATTTTCCCAAGCTGGAGCGCTTCAAAGAGCACACCATCGAGGCTCTGGTTGGTGAGATCGAGAACGCCAAGGATGCGCTGAATATCATCAAGCGGGCACTGGATTACGGTAAGGGCACGGCCCGCGCAGTCGATGCCAAGAAGGGCTCGCATATCTTGAGTTCGGAGATGAATTGCCCGAGTTGCGAGCGCGCTTTCGAGCCGCTCGATCCGCGCCTTTTCTCATTCAACTCGCCCCATGGCTGGTGCACGCATTGCCGCGGCTTTGGCGAGGTATGGACGGACTACACGAGCAAGGAATTTGAGACCGTCATCGAGGCGGAACTGGCGGAGGAAAAAGCCCACGAGAATCTCGAGGACGAGGAAGCTCGGCCCTGCCCGATCTGTCAGGGTTCGCGCCTGAACGAGGTCGCGCGCAATGTCTTCCTGCAGGGCGAGACGATCACCAGCGTGGCGCATAGCGCGGCGGAGGATTCGCTCAAGCTCATTGATAAATTCAAGTTCAAGGGCACGGAGAAGGAGATCGCGACCGACATCCTTTCCGAGATTGGACAGCGCCTGACCTTCCTCGGCCAGGTCGGCCTCAACTACCTCTCGCTCGATCGCTCCGCCAATACGCTGAGCGGCGGGGAGTCTCAGCGCATTCGCCTGGCGGCCCAGCTCGGGTCAAATCTGCGTGGCGTGCTCTACGTGCTCGACGAACCCACCATCGGCCTGCACGCCAAGGACAACGCCCAGTTGCTCGACGCACTCGCCGCGCTGGCCAACAACGGCAACTCGCTCGTCATCGTCGAGCACGACGACGACACGATGCGCCGGGCCGACCACATCATCGATCTCGGGCCGCTGGCCGGCAGTCGCGGTGGTCAGATCATTGCCAGTGGCACGCTATCGGACATTCTCGAAAACAAGCAATCGCTCACCGGGCAATTCCTCAAGACTCCCATGGTGCATCCCTCGCGCGGCTCGCGTCGTGACCTGAAGGATGCCCCGGGCTGGATCGAACTGACCGGCGCCAATTTGCATAACCTGAAGGACGTCGATGTGCGTTTTCCGCTGAATCGCCTCAGTGTCGTTACGGGCATTTCCGGCTCGGGCAAAAGCTCCCTCGTGCGTGGCGTCGTACTGCCGGCCGTGCGCGATGCGATCAGCCGCTCGAAGAAGAAGATGCTGCGAAACGATCCGTGGAGGACAATCGCCGGCACCGACGCCCTTGGCGGCGTGCTGGAGGTGGATCAGTCGCCCATTGGCAAGACTTCGCGATCCACGCCGGCGACGTACATCAAGGTGTTCGACGAGATCCGCGCGCTTTACGCGAATCTCCCCGCCAGCCGCATGCGGGGCTACACCGCCAGCCGCTTCTCCTTCAACAACGAAGGCGGCCGTTGCGAGACCTGCCAGGGTCATGGCGTGATCAAGCTGGAGATGAACTTCCTGCCCTCGTCCTACATGCCCTGCCAGGAGTGCATGGGACGCCGGTACAATGCCGCCACGCTCGAGATCGAGTACAACGGCAAGTCGATCGGCGATGTCATGGACATGACGGTCGAGCAGGCGGCCGAGTTCTTTGCCTCGCACCCCAAGGTGCGCCGCTCCCTCGATCTGCTCAACGAGACCGGCTTGGGCTATCTCAAGCTCGGCCAGGCCAGCCCCACCCTGAGCGGTGGCGAGGCCCAGCGTATCAAGCTCGTGACCCAGCTCACCCGCCGCGCCACGGCGGCCGCCGAGGAGATCAAGACCACCCGCCGCGGCAAATCCACGCTCTACATCCTGGAAGAGCCTACGATCGGCCTGCACGCCCACGACGTAGCCCAGCTCATCCAGGTGCTCCATCGTCTGGTGGAAGAAGGCGGCACAGTCATCGTCATCGAGCACCATCTCGACGTCGTCGCCGAGGCCGACTACGTGGTCGATATCGGCCCCGATGCCGGATCCCGCGGCGGTGAACTCGTCGCCGCCGGCACGCCCGAGCAGTTGGCCAAATCAAAGACGAGCCACACGGCGCCCTTCCTGCGGGATTTGCTCAGCCCTCCGGCCAAGAAGACCGCCGCGTAAGGCCAGCGGGGAGTACGCCCTTAGCGTACTTCCCGAGAAGATGCCGCTCTAGTAAGGTGAAGAGATGGCAACGCTCTGCTTAGTCGCGGATACGCACCGCAGGCATAGGGAGTTGGAAATCCCAGAGTGCGATATTTTGATTCACTGTGGCGACTTCTGCAGCTTCGGGAACGAAGATGAGAAGGCCCTGGATGATGCAGACTCTTGGTTTGCTGAAGTTCCGGCCAAGCACGTGATTTGCATCGGTGGCAATCATGATCCTCTTCTTCAGAGCCGGGAATTCCGATTTGCCCACGCAACATTTTTGGAAGACAAGCTCGTGGAAATCGAAGGCCTCTCGATTTACGGATCACCCTGGTGCCCGGATCTTTCGGACTTTGCGTACTACGCCCCGGAGGATCAATTGATCGAGCGTTGGAAACGAATCCCGGAAGGAATCGATATTTTAGTCACCCATACTCCCCCTTTCGGATTCCTCGATTTGCCTACCTCTGGAACCGTTCACTTGGGCTGTCCGCATCTTCTGGCCGAACTGAGCCGGATCCAACCGAGGCTTCATGTTTTCGGGCATGTCCATGCCAGCCATGGAATTCATCACAATGGCGCAATCCAGTTGGTGAACGCAGCCGTGGTTGGCGGGCACGATCTTGAGATGCGGCACGCGCCCACGATGGTCACGTTATCTCCGAGAACCGAATAGGTGCCGCCTCTCAATCACCGAATTTCTTTGCCATCCCCCCGCTTTTTCCCCGAAACATACGCATGCTGAATTGGATCTGGCTTGGGCTTCTCCTCATTTCAGTGTTCCTCGGCGCTATATCCGGGCAGCTCGACAAGGTGACCAAGGCCGGCATGGATGCGGGTATTACCTCGGTGATGACC
>FTCB01000127.1_pt1 | contig 19424 bp, 13 predicted proteins | sample 1639431 | NCBI WGS metagenome assembly FTCB01 (sample SAMEA3914864, study PRJEB12502) | metagenome | biome: forest; material: soil | place: USA | collected 2012-03-12 | depth 0.3 m
AAATGACGGCGCTCGCGGGGCTCATGCTTGGGTGCGAAGTGCCCGAGGTCTGCAAGTTTGACCGGAAGAATTACTTCTATCCGGACATGCCGAAGAATTACCAGATCACCCAATACGACCAGCCGATCTGCCTGGGCGGCGGGGTGCTGCTGCACGAGTTCGCGTATCCGAAGGATCACCAAAAGAACATCGCGCACCCCGGCAAAGTGGTGAAGCTCACGCGCATTCACCTCGAAGAAGACGTGGCCAAGTCGCAGCACTTCGAGACCAGCAGCGGCATCGATTTCAACCGCGCGGGCACGCCCTTAATGGAGATCGTCAGCGAGCCGGAGATCGATTCCCCGGAGGAGGCCTTCGCCTATCTCACGAGCTTGCAGCAAATCCTCGTCTACGGCGGCGTGAGCGATGCCGACATGGAAAAAGGCCAGCTCCGCTGCGACTGCAACGTGTCGGTGCGGCCCGAGGGGCAGAAGGAATTTGGCGTAAAGATTGAGATCAAAAACATGAACTCGATCTCCGCCGTGCGCCGCGCACTGGCGTATGAAATCGAGCGGCAAATCAATGCGCTGGAGCACGGTGAAAAGCTGATCCAGAGCACGCGGGGCTGGGACGACGCCGCCGGCCAGACCCGGCACCAGCGCACCAAGGAGAGCGCGCACGACTACCGCTATTTTCCCGATCCGGATCTTCTGCCCGTGCGCACGACCGCCTTCATGGACGAAGTGCAGAAACGCCGCCCGGAGCTGCCGGGCGAAAAGCGCGACCGCCTCGTCTCGCAGTTTGGCGTGACTCCCTACGACGCCAGCGTGCTCGCCAGCGACAAGGCGCTGGCGGATTATTTTGATGCCGCCGCGAAAGAGACGCCGGATGCAAAGGCCGTGGCGAACTACGTGATCAACGATTTGCTGAGCGCGCTCAGCGCCGCGGAGCAGACGATTGCCGAATGCCCGATTCCCGCGAAGCATCTCGGCGAATTGGTGGCCATCGTGAAGAGCGGCGCGATTAGCAGCAAACAGGCGAAGGAAGTGTTCACCGAGATGTTTGCCACCGGCCAGGCGCCGGCGGTGATTGTGGAAGAGAAGGGGATGAAGCAGGAGAGCGACACCGGAGCGATCGAGGCGCTGTGCAAACAGGCGATCGAAGCAAACCCGAAACCGGCCGCGGAATACAGGGCCGGCAACGAGAAAAGCATCAACTTCCTCAAGGGCCAGGTCATGAAACTCTCGCAGGGCAAAGCGAATCCCGCTGTCGTGGGCGAGGTGCTCGCGCGCTTGCTCAAGGGATAAGCAAACACTCGCAAGAGAGCATTGCCGGCTGCCGTCGTCCTTCTTCCGGAGCGTGAGCGCACCCGCGCAGCCACGCCGGCAGGTCGCGGGCGCGCTCTGCCAGCCTGCAAATATCCGCGATCTGTCGGTCGCAGTGCCATCGCCGAGGTGAGCAATTCGAGGTAGCAGGCGGACTGTAGAGTCGCTCGCTTCGCGCGAACACTTGCAAATGCAGATGCAATGCAACGCCTGCAAGCAAGCGGCTTCCCGCGGTACGACGCCCATGCCCAAGGTTGCATAGATACCCCGAGTGAGCGTCGGGGAAAGCCCGCACGAGGTCTCCGGGAATCCCGTATTCTACAGGGTGGCCGGGCAGTTTGGCATGCGGTGGCACCGGCGTTGCTAACCGTTCGCGCCGCCAGTCGGACAGCATCTCCATGCGGAAAGAGTGGCGCAAACCCCGGTGCGGAACTTCGCGCCGACAACTTCAAACACTACCATGCAAAAAACCTCTGCGTCGCTTTTCGGCGCTTCATCCATCCGTCAACGAATTACCAGCAGCCTGCGCCATTTGGCCGTGGGCGCCTTGGGAGCGCTCGCGCTCGGCACCATGATCACCCCCGCTCAGGCGACGCTCGATCTGCAAAGCTATAACATCAATTGGACCGGCAACAACGGCTACACGATGGAAGGCACGCTCAGCTTCGACTCGAGCATCTCCACCACGCGGGTCAACCAGAACCAACTGTGGGACATGTCCGTTTCGTTCTTCGACTCGGAGCACACGCTCCTCAATAGCTTCACGCAGGTTGAAAGCGGCGATCGCCTTTTCAGCAGCCTGATCTTCTCCTTCGATCGCGAATCGCTCGATGTGAGCCAGCTCGATCTCGAGGTCGGCTCCAACACCGGCGATTTGCTCGGTGAGTACTACCTCTTCAGCGATGGCGGGCTCTATCTCTATTCGCGCGATGCCCACCTCTACGTCTCCACCGGAGGCACGGTGACTCTCTCCAAGATTCAGCCGCCGAACACGCCGCCGACCTTGTCCTATCCGACCGAGACCATCGTCGCGGAAGCGACGAATCCCGCCGGTGCGCAAGTGTGCTTCCACGTCGGCGCCAGTGATGCCGAAGACGAAGTGGCGCCCGCCGCCACCGCGCTTCCGCCCAGTGGCAGCATGTTCCATCTCGGCGATACGACGGTGAACGTCTCGGCCACGGACTCCGCCGGCCTCACGTCCACCGGCAGCTTCGTCGTGCATGTGCAGGACACCACCGGACCGGTCATCTATCTCGATCCTTGCGCCGCCAATACCACCATCGCGCTGGGCAGCGAGTTCTCGGATTACGGCGTGTCGGCTTACGACGCGGTCGATCAATGGGTCAGCGTGCAGTCGTCGGGCAGCATCGATACGAACACCGTCGGCACCTACACCATCACCTACACGGCGCACGATTGCCATGGCAATGCGGCGACACCCGTGACGCGCACGGTTTCCGTCGTGGACCCGATGCCGATCATCCCGAAGACCCGCTTCGATGGCGGCAACTATGAGGGCGAAGCCGGCTTCAACGTCTCCGCGAAAAACAACATCACCGCCGTGCTGAATGTCGGCGGACAGATGTATCGCGCGGCCTTCCCGTTCACGAAGCGCCACCAGACGGTGCAATTCCGCGCCGCGAAGAACGCGCTCCTCAGCGCGGATATCACGCTCGACGTGAATCCGCAGACCGGTGAACCCGTGTTCCTCGTGCAGGCGGCGGATACCACGCTGCAACTGCGTCCCGTGATGTATTCGGCCAAGAAGCCCGCGCCCGCGAGCGTGGCTGGCAAATACACGGCCGTCTTCCGTGGCGACCACGGGGAGATCCAGGCTCTCAGCGACACTGGGAACACCCAAGGCCCGATCGGCAGCGGCTTCGCCACGTTCACTGTCGCCCGCGACGGTCACGTGATGATGACGGGCCGCACGGCCGAAGGCACCGCGATGAGCGGCAGCAGCTATCTCATCAAACCTTCCTGCGGCTATAGCCATGGTCCCGCCATCGCCGAGATTACGACGAGCGGCGCGGAGTCCGCGGCGCCGTCGGAATTCCACGTCTACAGCGGCCTCTACGCCGCGAAGCGCCGTGGCAACCTGAGCGGCACCTTCATCCTCGACCGCAGCGCCGAACAGGGTTCGCTTCAGGGCGAATTCCATTGGGTCGCGCCCGCCGGTGCGCTGGTGCTTTACCCGCACGGCATCGACACGTGGGGCGGCGTCATCGGCGGCCGTTACGAGCAAGCTGTGCCGGAGGGCACCCTCGGGCTGCGCTTCAGCTTCGAGGAGGAAGCCTCCTACGTGGTGTCCGGCGCTGTCGCCGCGTCCTCGTTGATGTCCAGCCGCGATCTGCCGAAGCCGGTGGATCTCCGCTGCCGCTATACCCAGAGCACGGGCGTGCTCACGGGTCGTGGTCTCGGCGCCCGCAGCTTCCAGGTCATCTGGTTGCAGGAGCAGGGCATCTTCGAAGGCTCGAACACCAATGCTACGCGCAGCCTGCCCGGCCTCGTGGCGACGGAGTCCTTCACTCCGCCGCCGCCAGTGATCACGGATCCGACGGAGCCGCCGTTCATCCCGCCTTTCCCGCCCTACATCCCGCCGGTGGATCCCACGATCCCGCCGCCGTCGATCTAAACAGCGTCCTTGAATCATCGCGCCAGCGTCCCCGGCGCCAATGAATCAGACACAGCGCCACGGAGCTCACGCTTCGTGGCGCTGAAGCTTTTTGGGTGCATCCCCGCCGGTCGCCCGGACGAACCGTGGAATGTCCCTTTTCAAAATGGCGGCACGTGCTAGCGTGCGCGCCCGTTTTTGGGAAAAACAACCATGCCACTGCCAAGTATCATCGAGGCTTCGCGGAGCGCGAAGCAGGAATTCAGCAACGACGAGATTGCGCGTTATTCGCGCCATCTCATCATGCCGGAGGTGACGCTGGAGGGCCAGAAGCGGCTGAAGGCCGCGAGCATCCTGTGCATCGGCGCGGGCGGCCTCGGCTCCCCCCTGCTGTTGTATCTCGGCGCCGCCGGCATCGGGCGCATCGGCATCGTGGACAGCGACGTGGTCGATTTTTCCAATCTTCAGCGCCAGGTGCTCCACGGCACGAAGGACGTCGGCCGCAGCAAGTGCAAATCGGCCCGCGAGCGCATCCGCGACATCAACCCCAACGTGCAGGTCGATCTCTACGAGACGCTCTTCACGTCGGAGAACGCGCGCAAAATTGCCGAGCCGTACGACATCATCATCGACGGCACCGACAATTTCCAAACGCGCTACCTCACGAACGATCTCTGCTTCCTCACGAAGAAAGCAAATATCTACGGCAGCATTTTCCGCTTCGACGGCCAGGCCACGGTTTTCGCCTCGCACCTCGGCGGTCCTTGTTACCGCTGCATGTTCCCCGAGCCCCCGCCGCCGGGTGAAGTGCCTACGTGCGCGGAGGGTGGCGTGCTCGGCGTGCTGCCGGCGATTGTTGGTTCGATCCAAGCCATTGAGGCCGTGAAACTGATCTGCGGCATTGGCGATCCGCTCATCGGGCGTCTCGTCAATTTCGACGCGCTGGCGATGAAGTTCCGCGAGTTCAAGCTGCGCAAGGATCCGAAGTGCCCGCTCTGCGGCCCGAACCCGACCGTCACCGACCTCATCGATTACGATCAATTCTGCGGCATCCCGCAGCAGCGCGCGCGCGAAGAGGCCGACGCTCACGTGCCGCACGTGACCGTCGAGGAACTCAAAGCGAAACTCGATGGCGGCACGAAGTTCCGCTTCATCGACGTGCGCGAGCCCTATGAGCGCGACATCTGCGGCCTGGCCAGCGCCGCGCTCATTCCCATGGCCCAGCTCCCGGCCCGCATGAGCGAGCTGGACTCCGCCGAGGACACCATCCTGATCTGCAAAAACGGCGCCCGCTCCGCGCACGCCGTGAAAATGCTCCAGGAAGCCGGCTTCGCCCGCGTCTGGAATGTCGAACGCGGATTCGAGGCCTGGGCGGAGAAGATTGATCCGAGCTTCCCGAAGTATTAAGCCGGTCAGTACCGGCTATGAAACATCCGAACCCTAAGAACGCCCGCGAAGCTCAAGGTGTAGTCTGGAGTGCGGTGGCTTGCCACCGCTCTGTGGAAAGGCGGAGCTTGCTCCGCGCGGCGGGAAAGCCTTTCGCTCTGCGGTGGAGCTTCGCCATTTTCCTCACCGCCGCTACAGCGCAGGCCGACGACATCTCCACCCTCCTCGAACCTCTGCGCGCCAAGCACGACGTTCCCGCTCTCGCCGCGGCCGCGATCCAGGACGGCAAGCTCGTCGCCATCGGCGCCACGGGCCTGCGCTGCAGCGGCAAGCCGGAAAAGGTCACGGTCGACGATCAATGGCATCTCGGTTCCTGCACCAAGAGCATGACGGCTAGCGCCATCGCCGCGCTGGTGGACAAGGGCGTGATTCATTGGGACACCAAAGTCGGCACCGCGCTGGAGAAGCTTGCTCCGAAAATGAACCCCGGTTGGAAGGACGTGCCGCTGGAACTGCTCCTTGGCCACCGGGCCGGAGCGCCGCATGAGCCCCCGCCCGCGCTGTGGGCCGAAGCGCACCAGCGCCGCGGGAGCGAGGAACAGCAGCGGAAAGTTTTCGTGCGCGGCTTGCTGGAAACGGCGCCGGATCCAAAACCGGGCACGGGCTTCGTCTATTCCAACCAAGGCTACAGCATCGCCGCGGCGATGGCCAGTGCCGCCACGGGCAAGGCCTGGGAAGCATGGATTGCCGAGAATGTTTTCAAACCGCTCGATTTGAAATCCGCTGGCTTTGGCGCCGCCGGCACGCCCGGTAAAAGAGATCAGCCCTGGGGCCATGATCAAAAAGACGGCCAGCTCCATTCCTATGGCCCCGGTCCCAATGCCGACAATCCCCCGGCCATCTGGCCCGGCGGCGGCGTGCACATGAGCATCACCGATTTCGCGCGCTACGCTGCGTGGCACGCGGAAGGTGCCCGCCTGCTGAAACCGGAAAGTTTTCAAAAACTCCACACCCCGCTCGCCGGCCAGGACTATGCGTGCGGCTGGATCGTCACGCAGCGCCCGTGGGGCGGGACCGTGCTCACGCACAACGGCACGAATACCGTCAACTACGCCGTGATGTGGATTTCTCCGGAAAAGAAATTTGCCGTGGTGGCGGCGTGCAACATGGGCGGCGATGAAGCCGCCAAGGCCTGCGACGACGCCTGCGCCATGCTCATTGGCCGCGTGTTGGAGAAAAAGTAATGGATTTCCTGCGCTGTCCGCACACCCAGCGCGAGCTCACCGCCGCGCCCGCCGCACTCGTAGAGCAACTTTCCAAACGCCGCGAAACACTGCGCAATCACGACGGCGAAACACCCGCCCCCTTCGAATCCGGCCTCCTCTCCGGCTCCCCTGAAGACGGCTGGTTCTATCCTATCCGCACCGGAATCCCAATCCTGCTGCCAGGGGAGGGGATTCGACTAACCATGAATGGATAATGTCACTTTGTCCGGCGCGTCGATTTAAATAGGGTTGTGGCCAATACGCGGGACGCAGTCTGGAGTGCGGTGGCTTGCCACCGCTTTGTGGCCCGGCGCGGCTTGCCGCGTGCGGTAGGGAATACTTCTCGAACTTCGTCGAGCTCCCCCACCGCAGGCAGCAAGCTGCCTCATCCCACAAAGCGGTGGCAAGCCACCGCACTCCAGACTGCCTCCCGCCAGGGCTCGCTACCCCGATTTCTTTTTCTCCTTCGTCACCGGGGGCTTCTTCTCGACCGGCGCTTCCTTTTCCTCCGGCTTCGCCGGCTTTTTCTCCGCACCTTTCTCTGCGCCTTTCGCCGCGGCCTTCGCCTCCGCCGCAAAGCTATCCGCAAGCTTCGTGAGAATCGTCGAGTTCGCATTCGCCGCCGCCTGCGCGCCAAGAAATTTGACCGCTGCCTCAGCGCCTTTGCTCACACGAATGGCGCTGCCCTCGTGCAGGGCCACCCGGACGCGGTCGGCGGAATCCTGATAAGCGGCGCGAGCTTCGCCAAACGCGGTGATCGCGCGACCATAATCATTCCCGCTCAGCTCCAGCAGGCCCCAGCATTCGTAAACAATGCCGCTCTTCAATTTCGCGGCGGAGCTCTTCAGCGCTTCCTCACCCGCCGCGCGGCCCTTGGTCAGCCAGATCGTCACGCCTTCGCGATAGGCGTCCCACTCGTCGCCCGGCTTCGGTGCCGCGGCGGCGGAATTCATGAAAGGCCGGTAGAGCGGATCGCCCACGAAAGTGGTCATCCACGAAAGAAACGGCTGCGACATATAGGCCGCCTCGCCAAACGTGAAGCCCTCGCGCAGACGCTGCTCCAGGACATTGGGGCGGGGCAGCAATCCGAGAAAAGGCTCATACACATTTCCGAGCGTCGCCGCCGCGCCGTCGGCGAGCAGCGGTGCGCACCAGTACTTCTGCGGGTCGCGCAGCGAGAGCGCGCTGAACGAATGGATATGGTAGGCGACCGCCCCGCGCGGCAGTTTGAACCCGGCCTCGGCAAACGGCCCGGCCGCATTGTCCGTGTACCACCCAAGATACAGCGCGCAGTGCTGCATGGGATAGCCGGTCGGAAACACCACGGGGCCATTGTCCAAAATGACGGGCAGCCCGTGTTCGCGGGCATCGCGCGCCGCATCGAGCAGCCAGCTGTCCCCGAGCGCCAGTCCGGAGCCCTTCAGCCCCTGCGTATCCACGTAGACAAAACCGCGCAGCCCCTCTTTCTCCGTGGCCAGGGAATCGGAAATCATCGCGCGCACTGTCCCGATTTGCGCGGCATCGAGCCGGCACACGAGCAGCGGAAATCCCGGATCGGTTTCGCCGATGATCTTGGTCGAGGCGAAAAACGGGTTGTTCTGGATCCCGGAAATTTGTCGCGTGTACAGCCCCAGCGTGGAGAGCTCGCTGTCCACTGCCGCGTCATTGCGCGTGAACACCACCGGCGGATCGCCCGCCGTGGAATCGCCTTCGTATTCGCGCGTCTGCGCAATCTTCAGCGGGACGCCGCGGATGAGCACCACAAAACGAATGCCGGTCTTTTCCACGCGCCCGGTCTCCGTGGGCTTTTCCCGCAGCGTCCACCAGCCTCGCTCGACAAAGACTTTGCGCAGCGGCTCGGCGATGAATTGATCGTAGTCCTGCCGGCTGATCTCCTCGGATTGCGGGCATTTCAGGCCCACGAGATTGAGCGTCGGGATCTTCCGCGCCTCGGCATAGAAACCTGCGAGCGCGATGGAATTGATGTCGTTCTGATTGAAAACGACGACCGTCTGCGCGGCGAGTTCCGCCTCCGTTCTCGGTGTGGCTTTAGCGGCCGGCAGTTGCTGTTGCGGTTGCGGTTGCTGCTCTTGAGCCACCGCCACCAAAGCCAAAGGCAGCAGAAAGAGGACGAGGAAGAATTTCATAGAGAGAGGCGGAGACCATCGTACGCCACGCGGATGCCCGGAGGAAGTTCGGCTTCCAGCTCGGCGTGGGGCAGATCGTGGCAAAGATGCGTGAACCAGGTTTCCCGCGCGTGGATGGCCGCCGCAGTCTCCAGCGCTTCCTGCACATTCATATGCGTCGGGTGCTCGCGGCGGCGCAGCGCGTCCACGATTAAAACCTCCACCCCCGCAATGGCCTCCCGCACCGGCGGTGGCAGCTCCTTGCAGTCGGGAAAATACGCCGCGATTTTCCGTCCGTGGCGGATGAACAAATAAGCCTGCGTCTGCACGCGTCCATGGGGCACGGGGAGCGGAACCAATTGCGTCGCACCGAGATGGAACAGCCCCGTGATTTCATGCGCCACCGGATTTACGTAGCCCGGAAAACGATTCTGCCCATCGAACGCAAAAGCGAACACCCGCCGCAGCGCCGTCAGGGTCTCGGGCGATCCGTAAACCGGCATCTCCTTCCCGCCGTGGCAGAAAGCGCGCATATCGTCGAAGCCCATGATGTGGTCGGCATGCGGATGCGTCAGCACCACGGCATCGATGCGCCGGATCTTCTCCCGCAGCGCCTGCTGGCGGAGGTCCGGGCCGGTATCGATAATGAAGATGCACTCCGGCGTCTCAATCAGCACCGAGGCCCGGGTGCGCTTGTCGCGCGGGTCCGCCGAGGTGCAAACCGCGCAATCGCAACCAATCATGGGAACGCCCTGGGAGGTGCCGGTGCCAAGAAAAGTGAGTGAGAAATCGCGCATGGAAAGGGGGCGGAACGTAGCAGCGGGATTACGGAAAAGACGAATGACAAATGAGGGGGAATTGACCCCTGTTGGCGTGGAATCTGCACCACGCGCGCGCCAATTTAAATTATGGTAGGTATAAATCTCACTTGTCTGATTCCGGTTCCCATGCGATCCAACGAATCGTCGAAATCACGCGAGTCATTCCATGCCGGGGCCCGCGTGCCAAAGACCGCCCAATGACCACCGTTTTACAAGAGCAGACGATTCCGGCAGGAGTTGCCAGCGCTGAAAAGCGCGAGACTGTATTGATTGCCGACGATCACGTATCGATTCGGCAGATGCTGGCCTACATGATCCCGAAAGAGGGGCCGTACGAAGTCGTGGGACAGGTGTCCAACGGCCTCGCCGCCATCGAGAAAGTGCTGGAGCTCAAGCCTCGCCTCGTGGTCCTCGACCTGTTGCTGCCCGAGCTGAACGGCATCGAGGTGGTGCGCCGCCTGCGCAATCTTTCCCGCGAGACCCGCCTCCTCATTTATACCGGCACCACGAGCAACGAACTCGTGGCCGAAGCTTTGCACGCGCGCCCGCATGGGTTTGTCCATAAAGAAGACACCCTCCAGGACTTTCGCGACGCCCTGCGCGCCGTGATGAGCGGCATCAGCTTCGTGACCAAGCACGCGAACGAGATGAATGAGCGCGGCCAGGGCACGCTCGCCGGCGACCTCCTCACCGAGCGCGAACGTTCCGTGCTGCGCCTCGTCGCCGAGGGCCTCAGCTCCAAGGAAATCGCCGACCGCACCGGCATCGCCGTCAAAACCGTCGAAGCCCATCGTGGCAACATCGCCCAAAAACTCGGCCTCCACGACGTCGTCGCCCTCACCCGCTTCGCCATCCGCCACGGCCTCGCCTCGCTCGAGTGAGCGACGCATTTAGGAGTTAGGAATTAAGATTTAGGATTTCCTTCGAGGTTTCGTCGTCATTTGTACCGGCGCCGCGCCGAACGTGAGCGCCGTTGCTGGGACCGCCGATGTCCTCCATCGGCCATCTCCAAAGCGCGAAGCGCCTGATCCCATGCCATCGGCATCTTAGCGCAAAACAGCAGTGTGCATCTCCGCCCACCGAAGAAATCCTAAATCCCGATTCCCAACTCCTAAATCCTCTCGCTCCCCTCTATCCGCAGCAAATCCTCAATCGTCTCCCGCCGGCTGATGATCTCCAGGCTCCCATCCGCCTCCAGCCAAACCTGCGGTGCGCGGCCAATGGAGTTGTAGTTGCTGCTCATCGCATAGCCGTAGGCCCCCGCATCGCGCAACGCGAGGAAGTCGCCCGGCTCGGGGCGGGGGAGCAGGCGCGGTTGCAGTTCTTCATCCGCGCCGCCGCGGGTGAACACATCGCCGCTCTCGCACAGCGGACCCGCCACCACGATTTGCTCCGGCTCGTCGTTCGACTTCTCCTTTCCGAGCACTTCGATCTGGTGATAGCTGCCGTACATCGCCGGCCGGACCAGGTCCACAAACCCCGCGTCGACCATGGCAAAAGTCGCGCCGCGCCCCTTCTCATTGGTCTGCGTCTGCTTGAGATCATGCACCCGTGTGATGAGCGTGCACGAAGGCGCCACGTAGTAGCGCCCGGGCTCGATTTCGAGCCGCAGCTCGCGATGCGCCGCCGCGGAAATGCGCTGCTGGCAACTGATGAAAAGTTCATGCAGCGGCTCCACGGGAATCTGCGATTCGCGCTGCCGGTAGTTGTGCGGAATGCCGCCTCCCAGGCTCACGGCCGTGAGGGCGGGAAACTGCTTCACCAAGTCGCGAAACTCAATGGCCAGCCGCGTCAGGTTGTCGTGCAACTCTTGATACTGCGGCCCGCTGCCAATGTGCGCATGCAACATCACTACCTGCATGCCGGCACTCTCAGCTACCGATTTCACCGTCATCAAATCGCTATGCCACACGCCGTGCTTCGACGACGGCCCGCCCGTGTCGCAAGTATTCACGTGGCCGTGGCCAAAGCCCGGATTCACGCGAATGCTCACTGGCCCCGAGTAGCCCGCCGCGGCGAGTTGCCGGATCATGCCCGGCGAGCCGATATTCGGCAGCAAGTTATTCTCCATCACCACGTCGAGCGCGTTGTCGCGGAACACATCCGCGGTAAAGCACACCAAGGGCGGATTGTTGCCCGCCGCATACCCGGCGCGCAGCGCACGCAGCGCTTCGTTGCCGCTCACCGCGTCGATCCACACATTCGAGCCTTTCATTTCCTTGAGCACCTTCGTGATCGGGCACGACTTCATCGCAAACCGCGGCTGCACGTGCGGGGAATCCGTCATGAAAAGAATATCCGAGATGCGCTGGCGCAACACGGAAGCATCATACAACCAGAAAGGGGTGCCCACCTTATCGGCGATACGGCGAATCAAAGAGACATCAAGGGACATGGAGCGCCCAACATGAATGACCGCGGCCAAAGTGAGAAGTGAGAAGTGTAACCAGACGCATCACTTCCCAAAAAAAATCACGCCTCTCGCGGCGGCGTCTCCACCAAGGGCAGCAGCAGCGTGAACCGGCTCCCGCCACCCTCCCGCTGCGAATACTCAATCCGCCCCCCGTGCTCCTCTGCGAGCCGCTGCGCCAGCGTAAGACCCAGGCCGCTGCCCTGGATGCCGCTGCTCAGGCTGTCGTGCGCGCGGTAAAAACTCTCAAAAATTTTCCGCTCCTCGCCACTCGGCACGCCCATGCCACGGTCCAGCACGCTGAGGTGCAGCCAGCCATCCTCCACCCACGTGTGCAATTCCACCTCCTTGCGCTCGGGGCTGTATTTTTCAGCGTTGGAGAGCAGGTTCACGAGCACTTGCGCCAGCGCATCTTCGTCGCCGATGACGGGGTAGGGGGGCGGCGCCGCCTGCCAGCGGGTGGTGAAGCCCGCGTCCCGCAAGTGCATCTCATGGCAGTCCCACACGCGCGCAATGACGCTGTGCATTTCGAGCGGCCGTTTCTCGAACCGCTTTTGCCGGCGCTCGAGTTTGGCAAAATCGAGCACGTTGTTGATCAACCGCGTTAGGCGCTCGGCTTCTACAGTGATAATGCGCAAATACTGCCCCTGCTTTTCCACCGGCGGCGGACGATCGTGCATCAGCTCGGCAAACATGCGGATGCTCGTGAGCGGCGTCTTCAACTCATGCGACACGTTGGAAACGAAGTCCGTCTTTTGCTGCGCGAGCGCGAGCTGCCGGCGGATGTCCGCCACCACCAGCCACGCGCCGATCAAAATGATCGCCAGCGCCGCCACGACCGTGAAGCTAAGCGTCCGCCGGAAACCGCTTGCACTTTCCGCGAGCGCCCCCGGGCTGGCGAGATAGAGCGTGGCCTCCCAGTGCGGCAGTGCTTCGCCCACTTCGCTCGCGACGAAGGGCCGCTTCCACTCGCGCATGCCGCTGCTCGCCGGCTGCACGGCCACGGGCTTGGCCTTGTCGTCGAGCAGCGCCAGCACATACGCCGGCTTCGAGCCGTCGCCATTGGTGTTATGCTGCGCCACCAGGCCGGTCAGGATGTCCTTGAGCGCCTCCGCTTCCACGAGACAGCCAAACACCAGATTCCGATCCTCCGGCGGGCGCACCCAAAAAATGATCTCCAGCTTGTCCTGCACAAAGCGCGCGACCATGCCTTCGTCCGACATGCCGGTGATCGTGTTGAAAGCCGCGGTATCCGGCACCAGCGATGACACCGCCTGGCTCGGCGCATTGAGCACTTGCTGCGGCGCCACGTTGCGGGCCACCGCACCATTCGCCACCCCGTCCGCGCCGGCCCAGCCTTGCTGCGCCTGCTGCTCGATTGGTTGGTTCGAGGGAAGGGCCGTCTGCGGCACCGCCGACTTCTCCGGTGGTTGCGGGACCGCGAACTTCTCTACTTGTTGCCGTGCCTCGATCCGCTCGGGTTCACGTTTTTCCTCGAGGCCCTCGGCTCGCTCTTTCGCCAACTGCGACACGTTGCTTTTCGCGCGTTCCTCCATTTTCCGGCCGATGATGAGAGAGTCGTCGAGCCCTTTCTGGACCCCCGTCGCACTCGCCACTTCGAAACCGGCCCCGCGGCTCGAGCTCTTGCCTTCCACCGCTGTCGGAGCATCCATGGGTGCCGGCGCCGTTACCGGCGCCGCGGGCGGCACGGGCGTCGCCGGCACCGAGACCGCCGGCATGGGCGCTACGGGCATGCGCGTCGCCGGCACCGAGACCGTCGGCATGGGTGCTGCGGGCACGGGCGCCATTTCCGTCGGGGCCTCTTTCGACTGAATGATCGCGCCCTTTCCGCCCGCAATCTTTTTAGGGCCCACGCGAAGTGTGATGTCGCCCTCGGGGCTCGGCACCCTGCGCACCACGTGCGCCGCATTGGGATCCAGCACGTTATTCGTAACGAGCGGCGTGCCCGCTTGGTCGGCCAGTTCCTTCTCACGATCCAGTTGCCCCTTTTTTCCTTTGTCGACGGCCATCGAGTGGGCACTGCTCAGAATTTTGCCCTGAATCACTCCGGCTCCCGTCTCGGCGGCCTGAGCGTCCGGGTCGGTATTCTTCAGCTGCCGCCGCCGGTCGCCGTCAGCGGTATCCATTTCGGCCAGGGTGTCTTTTCGCTCCCCATCCGGGGCAGCAGCGAGCGGGGTCTTCGGTGCGGCCTCGGTCGCGTTGCCGGAAGCGCCGCCCATGGGCCCGCCTCTTGCGCCGCCGCCACCGCCCAGGGTAATGGGCGCCTGTGGTTTGGCAAAATCGACCGTGCCTCTCAGCTTGATGGCCGCGTCGCCCAAAGTCGAGGTCCCGTTGATCGCCGCTGGTTCCCCCATCGACAAATCGGTCTCCGCTTTCTTTTTCACTTCCACCGAGGCGATCGGCGCGGGTCCGGAGCCGGACAACCCCGCAATCGTCGGCGTGGAGTCCAGCGACGAAACCGACCGCGTATCGAAGTAATACGGCTTTACCCCGAGCGCGTGCTCTTTCGCTTCGGTCCAGTTTACGACATGTTCTGCGTAATAGTCTTCCAGTGCCCACCCGTCCCACGCGGCAAATAGATCGGAGTTCATTGTGGAGCGGCGCTGCCGGTAGACGCTGAATTCATCAGCGACGTCAGGAGCTCCAGCTTTTCGGTCTTCTTCGAGACGCGGGCCGCCGTTCACATCGAAGCTCCATCCACGCTTGAAGGCCCGGCCGAGGTTGATCGAAGGCTTCCACGTGTCACCAGTCGGCTTGTTGGGCTCGCGCAGCGATTTGGCCAGCGCCTCTTGGATCGGAACGGCTTCCGAAGTCGTAGTCGCCAGGCCCGTCCCGCCTGTCATGACGGGAGCCGCCGCCGCAGCCGGTCGTGGATTCGACGCGAAAAGCGGAGAAATGGCCGCGGGGTCGAGCGGAGGGGAGGGCATCGCATCTTTCTCTCGCGTGGCTCCTGTTCGGTTCGCGGGCTTTTCCGCCGTAACCGTCGCGGCCATATCCAGCTTCCGCTGCGAGCCATATTCGTGGTCGAGCATGACGGACTCCGGTTTCAATTCCGGTTTGAGCGCGGCCGTAATGGAATCTGCCGTCAAAGTTTTCGCCTCCGTGGGCTGCTCTCCCGGTGAGGCGGGAAGTGCTGGTTTCGGCCCCGCGGGAATGAGAGCTGGAACGGGAACGGGAGCGGGAGCGGCTTGGGGCTGCTGCTTCAGTGCTTCCAGCACCGCACCCTCGTCCTGAGCCACGGGCCGGGTCGGCGCATTCGGGGGCCGTCCATAGTTCTCGGGTGACTGCCCGGCGCTTTCCTTCGCTCGCCCCCCGTTGTCGAGGACCCCCTGCTGCAGTGCGAGTTCGGCCTTGGCGACGGTGATTTCCTTTCCCGCGTTATCTTTGTCGATGTTGTTGTTGTCCGATTCGCGGCCGGCGCGCTGGTTCGCGTATCGGGTGATATTGCCGGAGGGTTGGTACGCGAGCGAGTTCCCCGTGTATTTATTGGAGTTATCCTGCCGCGGCACATACACGCGCGCGACCTGCGCATTGCACAGCCACGGACCGTCATTCCAAATAAAGTTGGTCCAGTCCTGGTTCGACGCCGCGACCTTGGTCGTGGGCGAGAGCATCACGCCGTCCTTCGACAACGCAAACCCAATGACCTTTCGCGGCCACACGTCGGCCAGCGAAGTGGTGAAATCATCCGCCAGCTTGCGCGGGTCGTTGCGCGCCAGCAGCCGGTGCAGCGCATCGCCAAAATCGCGCCGCTGCGCCTCCACCGCATCCCGCACTTCCGAGGCCAGCGCCTCTGTTTCTTTTTGGTAAAGCTCCGCCGTCCGCCGCTCAAAGACGATCTGTTGTTCCTCCACGCCACGCAACGCCAGCCAGCCGAGCACTGCGCCCGGCAGGAATACGGCGAGGAGGAATATCCAGACGCTTTTCTTCATGCGTGTCCCAACAGTATGCCATTGTCACGATACCGTGTCAGCACCGGGTGCGGAGTTTGTAAAAAAGATATGCACCCCGTCAGTCCCATTGGTCCTATGGGCCCATTGGGCCTATTTAATAGCCTCCGTCTCGTTTCCCAATTGACCAATTCGCCATCAGACCGTTAACCCTCCGGCCCATGGCCGAAGTAGCAGCACTCGAACTCGACGCCCTGTCTCCACCCGAACTCATCGCCACCGGACAACGCCTCGTCTCTGGACTCGATGGCAACCCGAGCTTCCCCAAACCCGAGCCCTCCGTCAGCGACCTCCGCCGCAAACTGAGCGTACTGGAATTGGCGTACGAAGAATACCGCAAGGAACGGCTCCGCCTGAACGAACTGAAGACCGCCTACGACGCCGCGATGCGGGACGTCCGTGAGGCCATCAACCTCGAAGTGAGCTATGTCGATGAAGCCAGCGGCGGCGACGCCAAGAAAATCCTGAGCGCCAACCTCACGCCGGAGCGCAAATGGAGCTTCTGGCCCTTCGGCTCGCTCGGCCAGGTCGTCGAACTTTCCGCCAGCCAGGGCGACGAAGAAGGCGAAGTGGATCTCGTGTGGGATCCCGTCCGCGGCGCCGATGGCTACGAAGTCACCACTTCCAGCGACATGGCCGGCGCCGGCCCCTGGGTCCAAGCCGCCGTCACCTCCGAATCCGGCGTTACCGTCAAAGGCCTCAACCCTGGCCGCCGCTACTGGTTCCGGGTCCGCGCCGTCGGCAAAAAAGGCGAAGGCGACTGGAGCGACCCCGTCACCAAATACGCGCGCTGATCTCGTAGCCACGGCTGAAGGGTCGCGGGCGAGATGGAAAGGCGAGGCGCAGTCTGGAGTGCGGTGCCTTGGCACCGCTTTGTGGCATGGCGGAGCTTGCTCCGCGTGGTTGGGAGGATCTTCCCAAGCAGCGAAGACTGCTCCCACCGCGCGCGTCGAGCCACGCCCTTCCTCAGAGCGGTGGGGTTCGAGAAGCTGTCGTTTCCGCCCCTCCCGCGCTTGCCTTTCTCCCGCCACGGCTCTCACTGCCCCCATGCCAGACACCCCGACAGCCATCACCTACACCCACACCCGCAAACCCACCGTCGCCGAGTTCATCGACGTCCTCCGCCGCTCCACCCTCGCCGAGCGCCGTCCCGTGAACGACCCGGATCGCCTCGCCGGAATGCTGGCCCATGGCGACCTCATCTGCACGGCCTGGGTTGGCGACCTCCTCGTCGGCATCGCACGTTCCGTCACCGACTTTAGCTACTGCTGCTACCTCTCCGACCTGGCCGTGGACGCCGCCTACCAGCACCAAGGCATCGGCGCGGAACTCATTCGCCTCACCCAAAGCCAGCTTCACCCGAAAGCAACGGTGATCCTCCTCGCCGCCCCTGCGGCACAAACCTATTATCCAAAGATTGGCATGACCCAGCATCCCTCCGCCTGGGTCACGCCCGCCCAACCACCATTGCCGCGGAAGGCTTAAGGACCCGCTTTATTTAGCGCCTCCTTAGAGGAGTTTTACGCTTCCAAAACCTTTCCCAAAGTGCGATACTTCGTGAGTTGAGCCGATGAGAAAAGTGATCACCCCAACAATGGTCAGTTCGACAGTTCGCCAGCCACAATTCGGAGTGGTCCTCGCCACTCCTTTGCCACTCCCGCGAAAACGCGAAAACAGTCAGCAAAAAGCGGCCTGTACCTCTGAAGAGTCATTCGCTCCGGCCACTCCAAATTCCCGGCTCCTTGACCCCATTAAGCCGCTTGGCCTTATAGGCCTTATCCCGCACCCCAAATACCCAAAACCCGCCCTTGCCGAAACCTCCGCCCGGCACACCTTGATTAAACATCTTGTTCACCTCTCTTCCGTTGATCTCCATTAAGAATCCGGCTAGAAACTTGCTCACCACTCCCGCTTCCGTCCAATGAATCGCACCCACTTCATCCTCGCTGGTCTGATCTCAAGCGCGGTCCCCGCCTTCTCAGCCGATCCCACCCCCGAACAACTCGATTTCTTCGAACAGAAGATCCGCCCGATTCTTTCCAACAATTGCTACAAGTGTCACGCCATCGAGAGCGGCAAACACAAGGGCGGCTTCACGCTGGATACCGCCTTTGAAATGCGCAAAGGCGGCGACACCGGTGCCGGCATCGTCCCCGGCGACGTCGAAAAATCGCTCGTCTACAAGGCGATCGAGTACAAGGACAAGGATCTCGCCATGCCCCCGAGCAGCAGCGGCGGCAAGCTCTCGGACGCGGACATCGCCAACATCGCCACGTGGATCAAAATGGGCGCGCCGGACCCACGCAAGGAAGCGGCCAAAGTCGCCAAGCTCAGCGGCCTCACGGACAAGGCCCGCGCGCACTGGGCCTATCAGCCGATCAAGAACTACCGCACCGTCGTCATCCCGAAGGTCAAAAACGCAGGCTGGGTGCGCACGCCGGTCGACAATTTCATTCTCCAAAAGCTCGAGGAGAAAAACATGCTGCCTTCGCCGGATGCGGATCGCGAGACGCTCCTGCGCCGCGCCTATTACGATATCCTCGGCATGCCGCCGAGCCCGGCCGAGGTGGAGGCCTTCGTCATGGATGGCAGCCCGAACGCTTGGGAAAAAGTCGTGGACCATCTCCTCGCTTCGCCGCACTACGGCGAACGCTGGGGCCGCCACTGGCTCGATACCGCCCGCTACGCCGACACCGTGGGCGGCGACGCCAACACGAACAATGGCCGCACCGATTATCGCTACGCGAATGCCTGGACGTATCGCGACTACGTCATCCGCTCGATCAACGAAGACAAGCCGTACGACCAGTTCATCACCGAGCAACTTGCCGCGGACATTCTCTACCCGATGAAGCCCGCCGGCAGCGTGGCCAAGAATCCGCCGGCCAAACCTGCTCCCGCCGCGGCTCCCAAAGCCCCGGGCAAGCCGGACCCTTTCAATCTCGCGGTAAAAACTTCCGCGGCGCCCGGCAAAATGCCGACGGCTCCCGTCAAGGCGGCGCCGGTTGTGAAAGCTACGCCCGGCAAGCCAGGTGCTCCCGCAGCCGCCGATTCCTCGATGATGATGAGCGGCGGTGACAACATGATGATGATAGGTGGCGGCGCTTCGGGTGAAGTCACCGGCGCCGGTGAGATGGAAGGTGACCCACGCCTCGCGGCGCTCGGCTTCCTCACGGTGGGCGAGCGTTTCAACAACAACAACGACATCATCAATGATCGCATCGATGTCGTGGGCCGCGGCCTCCTCGGCCTTACCGTGGCCTGCGCGCGCTGCCACGACCACATGTTCGACCCGATTTCGCAGAAGGATTACTACGCGTTGCACGGCGTGTTTAATTCCATCTCCGAGCCTGCGGAAAAGCCGCTCATTGCCGCGACGGACCCGAAGGTGCATGTCGACTACGAGGAAAAGAAGAAGGCCATCGAGAAGGAGAACCGCGACATTTACTATCGCGAAGTGGAACGCTGGCTCGACATGGTCCGCTCCAAGCCGCTGGCCTACTTCAAGGCCGCGCTGCTCCGTGAAG
>FTCB01000242.1_pt1 | contig 19193 bp, 8 predicted proteins | sample 1639431 | NCBI WGS metagenome assembly FTCB01 (sample SAMEA3914864, study PRJEB12502) | metagenome | biome: forest; material: soil | place: USA | collected 2012-03-12 | depth 0.3 m
ACGTTGGACGTTGGACGTTGGACGTTGGACGTTGGACGTTGGACGTTCGTGCCGATCCTTACCACCCAGCAACGTTCTCATTGACCCTCCGCCTCCGTCCGTGCGTTCTGCGCGCGTGCAATCCTCCGAGAGCTGGTGGCGAAAATACACCGAGCTGGCGATCCTGTTTTTCCTCCACGCGATGGCGATGGCGATGTGGTTCGTCCCGCTCGGCACCGTCCTCACCGCCAATGGCTTCGAGTATCTCGTCGCCGCTGGCTTTGGCACCGCCGGCGTCTCCGCTTTTATCTCGCCGCTGATCTTCGGCGCCCTCGCCGATCACCACTATTCACCGGTAAAAATTCTGCGCTTCCTCGCGCTCTGTACCGCCGCGGCCATGACGCTCGCCGCCACGGCCATCGGCCAGCATTGGCCCTGGGGCATCACCCTCACGCTGATGCAGATTCACTCCATCTTTTCGGCGCCCACCTTCGGCATCAGCACCACCATCGTGCTCTCGCGCCTCTCGGACGCGAAGCGCGAGTTCGGCCCCGTCCGCGCCGTGGCCACGCTCGGCTGGATGGTGGGCTGCTGGACCGTCTCCTGGCTGAAGTTCGACGGCTCCGCCGGCGCCGGCTACAGCGGCGCCCTCGCGTGGCTCGCGGTCTCTGCTTACACGTTCACCATGCCCGCCGTGGACCCGCCACCGTCCATCGGCAAGCTCACGTGGAAACAGCGCCTGGGCCTCGACGCCCTCAGCCTGATGAAAAATCGCGACACCCGCACGGTCTTCATCGGCGCCGCGATCTACAACATCCCGCTCTGCGCCTTCTACCCCTACACGCCCGTGCACATGAAAGAGCTCGGCCTGCACGCCACCACCGCGCTCATGACTTTGGGCCAGATCACCGAAATCATCGCCATGCTCTGCCTCGCCGGACTCTTCACGCGCTGGCGTTTGAAAACCATTTTCCTCGTCGGCATGGCCTTCGGCGTCGCGCGCTTTGCCTTCTGCGGCTTCGGCGGAAAATTCTGGCTCCTCTCCGGCGTCACCATGCACGGCTTCGCCTTCGCGCTCTATTTCATCACCGCGCAGATCTATCTCGAGCAGCGCATCCCGCACGCCTGGCGCGCCCGCGCCCAAGCCTTGTTCACGCTCATGTACAACGGCTTCGGCGCCCTCATCGGCTACTACGCCTGCGGCGGATGGCACGCTGCCACCACCGCGAACGGTCACACCGATTGGCCCCTCTTCTGGGGCGGCCTCGCCGCCTCCATCGCCGTGATCTGGTTTTGGTTCGCCCGCAGCTACCGCGGCCGCCCCGGCGCCGACCCCTCCACCTACGTCGAGCCCACCCTCCCACCGGGAACGCCCATCGAACCCGAAGGTGCTAACTAATTAATGTAGCTGCGACCGGAAGGTCGCAGAGAGCGACCATCGAAAAGTAGAAAACGTCACAGCGCCAGCGCAGCCGTTGGACGTTGCCATTCGGCCCCGAGCTCTGGCCGAGGGGGACGTTCGGCGGCGCCCCGCGCCGCCGCTACTCCCCATACGCCTTCACCCGATTCGTCCACCCCTTCAGCCACTGCGCCTCATTCTTCGGCTTCGCATTCTCCACCCGCTTTGCCAGCACCCGCGCCGCCGATTCCCCAAATTCCTTCGCCGGCGATTTCGCGTCGGGGTCCATCCCCTCCAGCACTTGGAGCATTCCCCAGCCCTCGCCGCGATACCGCTCCGCCGGGTTCGTCCCTTCGCCCTTGAAATTCACATAGTCAATCAGCGCAAACGTCCCTTTCCCCGTCGCCGCCAGCCGCTCGAATTGCTCCTTCACCTGCTCGCGCTTTCCGGCCGGCGCCGCCTCCAGCAGCTTCGGCAGCGCGGATTCCATGCGGTGCGCCAAAAATTGGCTCTGCAGCGGCACCGTATCCGCCAGCAGCGCCCGCAATTCTTTCATCCGTGCCGACCCCGCATCCGCGCGAAACTCCGCCCGCGAATTCCACGGACAATCCGCCGACGGCGACAGCCACCCCGGCAGCTTCCGCCCATGCTCCGCCAGGAACTTCAGCAGCGGCGGAAAGCTCTCCTCATACGGCCCATTCGCTCCCTTCGGATACCAGATGAAATGCCCAATCCCCAGCGAAGCAAACCCCTCGCCCTCATTCCAAGAAGTCAGCCCCTCCACCGTCCCCCCGCACTCATTCTTCCACACCCGCCGCCCAATCGCCTCCAACTCCGCCTCCGACAACGCCAGCACCGGCATCGAAAAACAAACGAGCAGCGCGAGGGAAAAACAGCGAGCAATCATCCCCTCGCATACCCCTTTTGGGACTGCGGTGGCAAGCGGAGCGCGACACCGCTTTCCCGCCAGCCGAGAAAACGTATGATCTTACACGCGGAGGAGCCCATCTCTTCTCCGCGTTTTCCGCGCCCTCTGCGTCCTCCGCGGTTTCTGTGGTCAATTTGCCGCGGAATTCGCGGAGGGCGCGGAAAACGCGGAGAGCGCGGAACAAACCCCGCGTTCCACCCATCTGTGTTATCTGCGTTATCTGTGCCATCCGCGGTAAGTTCACCGCAGATAACCCAGATGCAGTTTCATCCTTCCACCCCTCCTCCATTCGTGGCACAATACGCCGGGTTTTCCACCGTGAGGTCCGGTCCATGTCATCGATAAAGTCTACCGCGTCCGTCAGCATCACCGCAGTTCATCTCCTCCCTCCGTACCCAGATTTTCAAAACGCGAAAATGGTCAGCAAAAGTCAGCCTCTACCCCAGAAACTTCATCCCCCGTTTTCGACCGGGAAAAATACCCGCTAAATCCGCATTTCCTCCCCGGTTCACTTTTTATCACGCTGTCTCGCTCTACATGACCGTCCGCCTTTCCAGTCTCCTTCTGCTGCTGGCCTCCGCCGCGCACGCCGATCCCGGCGCCTTCCCGGCCATCGCCAAGGTCGACTTCCGCCGCGACGTCCTCCCCGTCCTTTCGGCCAAGTGTTTCCACTGTCACGGCCCCGACGACAAAGCCCGCGAAGCCAAGCTCCGCCTCGATGTGCGCGAAGACGCCCTCAAGGAGCGCGACGGCTTCCGCCCCCTCGTCCCCGGCCATCCCGAGCAAAGCGAGGTCATCGACCGCATTACCACCAAGGACGAGGACGACGTGATGCCGCCGCCGAAAAAGGACAAGCCCCTCTCCGCGGCCGAGGTGGAGACGCTTCGCAAATGGATCGCCCAGGGCGCCAACTACGAGCAGCACTGGTCCTTCGTGAAGCCCGGCCCCATCGCCATCCCACCGCCACCGGCCGGCGCGAAGATCCACAGTCCCATCGACAATTTCATCGCCGCCAAACTCACCGGCACCGGCCTCGCCCAGGCGCCGGAAGCCGATCGCTTCACGCTCCTGCGCCGCGTTTCGCTTGATCTCACCGGCCTCCCGCCCACGGCCGCTGAACTGTCTGCCTATTCGCAGGACAATGCCCCCGGCGCCTATGAGCGTGCCGTGGATCGCCTCCTCGGCTCGCCGCACTTCGGCGAAAAATGGGCGCGCATGTGGCTCGACCTCGCGCGCTACGCCGACTCCACCGGCTACGGCTCGGATAAATTTCGCCTGAACATCTGGCCCTACCGCGACTGGGTCATCGGCGCTTTCAACAGCAACCTTCCGTACGATCAATTCACGCTGCTCCAGCTCGCCGGCGACCTCCTGCCCGGCGCCAAGGAAGAGCAAATCATCCCCACGGCCTTTCATCGCAACACGATGACGCAGACCGAGGGCGGCACCGATGACGAGGAGTACCGCGTCGCCGCCGTGAAGGATCGCGTGGCCACGACGATGCAAGTGTGGATGGGCCTCACCGCCGGTTGCGCGCAGTGCCACTCCCACAAATTCGATCCCATCTCCCAAAAAGAATACTACCAGCTCTTCGCCGTTTTCAATGAAACCGAGGACGCCGATCGCGAGGACGAAGCGCCCCGCCTGCCGCTGGTGCCGAAGTCCGAGCTTCGCAAACGCACCGCTCTCGAGCATGACATCGCTGAGCTGCAAAAGAAGATGGCCGAGAAATCCCCGGAGGAGGACGCCGAGCAGCAGACGTGGGAAGAGCGGATGTCGCGCCCCATGGCGTGGGAGACGCCACGCCCGGTCAGCGTGAAAGGCAGTCCCACTTCGTCTGCGGAATTTACGATGGAGCCCGATGGCGCCGTGCTCGTGCATGGAAATGTGCCGGCCAAGGACACGTTCACCGTGCGGCTGGCTGGCCCGCTCAAGGGCCTCACGGCGCTGCGGGTGGAGGCGCTGCCGGATCCCTCGCTGCCCGGCAATGGCCCCGGTCGCGGGGCCAACGGACACGCCGTGCTGAGCGAAATTTCCGTGCGGGTCGCCCCGGCCGATGAAAGAGCTCCGAAAGGCCGCTACGTGCGGATCGAGCATGGCGCCGGAAAATTCCTGCACCTCGCGGAGGTCGAAGTTTTCGATGGCACCGTGAATGTGGCGAAAAGCGGCAAAGCGAGCCAGTCCAGCACCGCCTACGGTGGCGACGCGTCGCGCGCCATCGATGGCAATACGGATGGTCGCTTCGACAAAAATTCCGTGAGCCACACCGCCGAAGGGGACAAGAACCCGTGGTGGGAAGTGGACCTTGGCACGGAGATGGTGGTGGATCGAATCCGGTTGTGGAATCGCACCGACGGCGATCTCGAAGAGCGCCTGGCCGGGGCGCGGCTGCTGGTGCTGGATGCGCAGCGGCACCCGATTTTTTCGAGCGTAATCGATCCCGTCCCCAGCCCCGACGCCCCTTATCTGCCCGCCGATGGCGTGGTGCTTTCGCTCACGCATCCCAGCGCCGACGTGGTGACCAAGGAATACCCCATCGCCGCCGCGCTCGATGGCAAGAACGCCACCGGCTGGGGCCTCATGGGGCCGCCCGGGGAGCGCCACGTGTTCGTGGTGGAATTTGCGAAACCCGTGGATGTCCCCGTCGGCTCCGTGCTGCGCGTGGACCTGGACCAGCTTCATGGCGCCAGTCATACGCTCGGAAAATTCCGTATCGGCATCACGTCCGCGCTTCCGCCCATCACGGAGCTGCCCGCCGAGATCCGCGCCGCGCTGGCGCTGGAGCCCACCGAGCGCAGCCCGCAGCAGCGCGACGCCGTCTCCGCCTATTTCCGGCCGCTTTCCAAACACAATGCGGAGCTCGCGCGCCAGATCGCGGTGAAGCAAGCCGAAATCGCCAGGCTCAAGCCCGTGGAATTGCCCATCATGCGCGAGTTGTCCGCGGGGAAAAAGCGCCCGTCCTTCATGCTCACCAAGGGCAACTTCATGCTGAAGGGCGATCCCGTTTCCGGCGCGGTGCCCGCGGCCTTTGGCCCCATGCCCTCGGGCGAGGTGAACCGCCTCGAGCTCGCGCGCTGGATTCTCTCGCCGGAAAATCCGCTCACCGCGCGCGTGGCCGTGAATCGCTTTTGGGCGCAGGTCTTCGGCACCGGCCTCGTCGAGACCGAGGAAGACTTCGGCACGCAGGGGCAATTTCCCAGCCACCCCGAGTTGCTCGACTGGCTCGCGGAGAAATTCCAAACGCCCAAAGCCGCCGGCGGCCTCGGCTGGGACATGAAAGGCTTCATCAAGCTGCTGGTGACTTCGCAGACCTACCGCCAGTCCTCCGTGGCCAGCGAAGCTGCGCGCACGCAGGATTCCCGCGACCGCCTGCTCTCGCACTACCCGCGCCGCCGCCTCGAAGCCGAGGCCATCCGCGATCAGGCCCTTGCACTCTCCGGCCTGCTTTCGCCCACCATGGGCGGCCCCAGCGTCTATCCGCCGCAGCCCGACGGCCTGTGGAGCGTTGCTTTCAACGGCGGCCAAAACGGCTATCCCACGAGCAAGGGCGACGACCGCCATCGCCGCGGCATCTACACGTTCTGGCGCCGCATCGCGCCCAATCCCACGATGGTCACTTTCGACGCGCCCAGCCGCGAAACCTGCACCATCCGCCGGGTGCCGACGAATACGCCGCTCCAAGCTTTCGTGACGCTGAACGATCCCGTCTTCGTCGAATGCGCGCAAGCCCTCGCCCGCCGCATCACCGCCACTTCCGGCGGCACCACCTCCCGCCTCAAATGGGCGCTGCAAATCATCCTCGCCCGCCCGCCCACCGACGCCCAGGTCGCCACGCTGCGCGAACTCTACGACCAGGAATTGGCCAACTACCGCGCGCACCCCGACGAAGCCAAAAAACTCATCACCGGCCCCGAAACCGCGCTCCCCGCCAATACCGACCCCGCCGACCTCGCCGCCTGGACCGTCGTCGCCAACATCCTCCTCAACCTCGACGGCGTCCTGACAAAAAGCTGAAGCGCGACTTGGAAGGCCCGTTCTTTTGTCCACGAAAAACACTAAAGACACGAAACTCCCATTTTCGTGTTTTTCGTGAATTTCGTGGACCAAAAAATGGCGCCCCACGCTTGCACCCCTCCCACCTCCCACGCGTAGATGCCGTGTGCTCCCGCCGCTGCAAGTCTTCTGGTGGAACGCCGCCCGTTACGTGCGGCGCCACAAGTTGCTGGCCCTGGCCAATGTCCTCGGCATCGCGCTTGGCATCGCGGTGTATCTCGCCATTCGCATCGCCAACGAGAGCGCCAATCGCTCCTTCGAAGCCAGCGTCGACCTCGTCGCCGGCCGCGCGCATCTCGAAATCCGTGGCGACGTCGACGAGCGCCTCTGGCCCGAAATCGAACATCAGCCCGAGGTCGCCGCAGTCACCGGCATCATCGAAGCCATCGTCGCCTTGCCCGATCGCCCCGGCGATTACCTGCGCCTCACCGGTGTCGATATCTTCACCGGCGAAGCCTTCCAAACCTACCGTCTCCAAATCGCCGGCGCCCGTTTCAACACCACCGAGTGGCTCTCCCAACCTGGCCAAATCGCCATCACCTCCGAGTTCGCCCGACAACGGGATCTCCATGTCGGCTCCCAGCTCCGCGCCGTAGTCGATGGCCGTGTCGAGCCGCTGACCATCTTCGCCATCGTCGAACCGGGCGACGCCCCCATCGGCGATTCGCATTTCGCCGCCATCGATCTCGGCTGGATGCAGGAACTCCTGCGCCGCCCCGGCAAACTCACCGCTCTGCAAATCCTCCTCCACGATCCTCAGCACATCCCGGAAGCCGCCGCCGCTTTGCAAAAGCTCGCGCCCGGACTCTCCGTTGCTCCGCCTTCGCGACGCAGCGTGCAGGTCGGAAAAATGATCGCCGCTTTTCAGCTCAATCTCACCGCGCTGAGCATGGTTTCCCTGCTCGTCGGCGTCTTTCTGATCTACAACACCGTCTCCGCCTCCGTCGCGCGCCGCCGGGTGCAAATCGGCATCCTGCGCGCGCTGGGCCTCACCGCGAATCAAGTGCGCGCGCTCTTCCTCGGCGAAGCATTGCTCTACGCGATTCCCGGCGTCTTGCTCGGCACCGCCGGTGGCGTGCTCCTCGCGCGCAGCCTCACTGGCGCGGTGCAACAAACGGTCTCCTCGCTCTACGCCCTGGTTACTATCGATCGACTGTGGCTCAATCTCTGGCAATTCGCCGTCGCCGCCGTGTTCGGCCTCGCCGCCGCCCTCGTGGGCGCCTGGGTGCCCGCCGCGGAGGCCGCGCGTGTGGAGCCCGTCGATGCCCTCCGGCGCGGCATCGAGCAACCACGCCAGTCCGCGAGCACGCGCCGCTGGTGGCTGGCCGGGCTCGCCGTCTTGCTCGCCGGCGCGGTTTGTGGCGCGCTCGCGCTTGCCGGTTCGCCGCCTTGGCTCGCCTTTGGCGGCTCGCTCGCCGTGCTCATCGCCGCTGCTTGCTTCGCACCACTGGCCCTGCGCGTCACCAGCGCCGTGGGCGTGTGGCTCGGTGGCCGCACCCTTCTTCCCGCCGCCCGCCGTCTCCTGCGCGCGCTCCGTCGCAACGCCATCACCACCGGCGCGCTGGCCGCCGCCATCGCCATGTTCATCGCACTCGTAGTGATGGTCTTCTCCTTCCGCCACTCGCTCGAAGCCTGGATTGGCAAAGGTATCGTCGCCGATTTCTTCGTCTCTCCCGCCGCCAACGAAGTCCTCGGCCTGAATTCTTTTCTCCCGCCGGAAGCCGTCACCTGGCTGCGCGCCCGCCCCGAAGTCGCCGCCGCCGACGCCATCCGCGAGCGCCCCGTGGCCGTGAATGGCGCGCAGGCCGCCATGGTGGTGATCGATGGCGCCTACCGGCACAATCTCACTTTTATCGAAGGCCACGATGACGCCGCGATGGCCCGCGTTTTCGCCGGCGAAGCCGCCGTGATCACCGAGCCTTTTTCCCGAAAATATCGCGTCCACGCCGGAGGCGCCGTCGTCGTGGAAACTCCGCAAGGCGACGTGGAGTTGCCCGTCGCCGGCGTCTATGCCGACTACACGCGCGACCAAGGCACGCTGCTCGTGGGCGCGCGCTGGTTCGCCAAACACTGGGACGACCCGCGCGCCATGTCCGTCGCCGTCTTCCTGCGCCCCGGCGCAAATGCGGCGGCGCTCGAGGAAGATTTTCGCCAGGCATTCGCCGACTCCGGCCAGTTCGCCATCCGCTCCAGCCGCGCGCTGCGCGAGCGCATCCTGCGCGTGTTCGATCAAACCTTCGCCGTCACCGAAGTGCTGCGCACCGTCGCCATCCTCGTGGCCATGGCCGGTGTGTTTTTGTCGACGACTACCATGGTCATCGAGCGCCGCCGCGAACTGGCGCTGCTCCGCGCCCTCGGCGGCGCCCCCGGCTACATCGCCGGCCTGGTGCTCGCCGAAGCCGGAATGATCGGCCTCACTGCCGCCGTCCTCGGCGTGGCCGCCGGCGTCCCGCTTGCGATGGTGCTGACGTGGATCGTCAATCCTGCCTTCTTCGGCTGGACCATCCAGCTCTCCATGCCCTGGACCGCCTTGCTCTGGACGCCCGTGTGGGTCACCGCCGCCGCGCTCGCCGCCGCATGGTGGCCTGCGCGCGTCGCCCGCGGCGTCGAAATCGCCGAAGCTTTGCACGAAGAATGAAGCGCTCGAATACACCGGCGGCCGATAAAGAGTGGCACGGGTTTTCAACCCGTGGTGGGCGAGCGCAGCGAGGCGGCGCGGAGCGCGCGATGTGTTTTCCAGACGCAAAGTCACATCTCTCACACGGGTTACAAATCCGTGCCACTCTCTCGGCCCTCCCGCTTTTCCTGGCGCTGTTCTGGACTTGTGGCGCCGTAGCCGCCGATCCCGCCTGGCGCACCGCCGAACCCGGCTGGCGCTACGAATGGCCGCGCGACCACGCGTCGCATCCCGAATTCAAAACGGAGTGGTGGTATTTCACCGGCAGCCTGCACGCCGCCGATGGCCGCCGCTTCGGCTACGAACTCACGTTTTTCCGCCAGGGCCTGCGCCCGCCGGGCTCGCTGCCCACGCGCTCGCGGTTCGTCACGCCCGATCTGAAACTCGCCCACTTCGCGCTCACCGACGTACAGGCGAATAGCTTCACCTTTTGGCAGCGGCTCTCCCGCGGCGCCTTTGCCGAGGCGGGCTACGGTGACGGCGCCTCCGAGCCACGTCTCGCGTGGAATGGTGACTGGACCCTCGCGCTTGAAAAGAACGGCGCCTTTTCCATTCAAGCGCGCGAAGGCCGTTACGCCATCACGCTCCAACTCGAATCGGCGAAGCCCATGGTCCCGCATGGCGAAAACGGCGTGAGCCGCAAAGCCGCCGAAGACGGCCACGCTTCGCACTACTACTCCGGCACACGCCTGCGCAGCCACGGCACGGTCGCGATCAACGATCAGCCGTTCGCCGTGGAAGGCGAGAGCTGGTTTGATCACGAATGGGCTACCAATCAACTCGCGCCCGGCCAGAGCGGCTGGGATTGGTTCAGTTTGCAATTTGCCGACGGCACCGAGCTCATGCTCTACCAACTCCGCCGCCGCGATGGTTCGGTGGACGCAGCCTCGAGCGGGACGTGGATCGAAACCGACGGCACCTCACGCCATCTGCGCCGCGAAGATTTGAAGCTTACGCCAATACGCTGGTGGCAAAGCGCCGCCACGGGCGGAAAGTACCCCGTCGCGTGGCGCGTGGAAATTCCTACGCTGAGTTTCGTGGCCGACGTGAGCCCGCCGGTGGAGGCGCAGGAACTCACTCAGCCGCCGGTGATCTATTGGGAAGGTCTGATCGATGCGAAAGGCACCCGCGCCGGGCAGCCGATCGAGGGACACGGCTATCTCGAACTCACGGGCTATGCCGGTGAATTCACGGTGCTCTCGGCGGCGGAAAAGCGCTGAGGGGATTTTCGCGCGGTCGAGGTTTCGGCGCGAGGCCCGCGCACACATTTACCATTGCCTTACAATTTAGGTTTTAAACGCCAATGGGCTCTTAACACACGAGTGCCAACGTCGCCCCAACGGTGAACCCCAAGTTCGCCCCGACAGCACCACAAGTCCCATGAACACAATCCTCACCAAGCGCATCCACACCCTCGCCGCATTGGTCCTCGCGACCAGCGGTTTCGTGGTTCAAGCGGCTCCAGCCCCGCAGCCGCCGCGCCCGCCGGGCACACAGCCGCCGGCAGGCATCCAGCTCCCACCGCCTCCGAACAGCACGCAACCTCCGCAAAACCCGCCCGGCACCCAACCGCCACCGCCGTCGACAGGCACGCAACCTCCGCAAAACCCACCCGGCACCCAACCGCCGCCGCCGCCGACCGGCACGCAGCCTCCGCAAAACCCGCCCGGCACGCAACCACCGCCGCCGCCGCCGACCGGCACGCAGCCTCCGCAGAACCCACCGGGCACGCAACCGCCACCGCCGCGGCCGACCGGCACGCAGCCGCCGCAAAACCCACCTGGCACGCAACCGCCTCCACCTCCGCCGGGCAACCAGCCGCCTCCGAATCCTCCGGGCGGACAGCCCCCGGCCGCGCAAGGCCCGCGCCTCGGTGCGCCTTTGGCCGGCCTGACTCCCGAGCAGCTTGCTGCTTTCCGCGAAGGACTCGATCAGTTCGTCGAGCGCGAAACTCCCGCCACCGGTCTCGGTCCTGCGTTTAACAACGTCTCCTGCGTGGCCTGCCATCGCGCTCCGGCGCCCGGCGGTGCCAGCCGCATCTTCGTCACCCGCTTTGGCAAAACCACCGGCGGCGTGTTCGACCCGCTCGAGGATCTCGGCGGTTCGCTGCTCCAGGCCAATGGCATTGCGCCCGGCGCCCGCGAGCGCATCCCGGCCATCGCGAACACCGTCGCGCATCGCGAGACGACTCCGCTTTTCGGCCTCGGCCTCATCGAAGCGATTCCGGATGAAATCATCCTCCAACTCGCCGAGCGGCCTTCCGTCGACGGCGTGAAAGGACACGCCGCGATGATCACCGATATCGCCAGCGGCGAAACGCGCGTGGGCCGCTTCGGCTGGAAGAACCAGCAGGCCACGCTCCTCTCGTTCAGCGGCGACGCCTATTTGAATGAGATGGGCATCACCAATCGCCTGTTCCCCAATGAAAACGCGCCCAATGGAAACCAGGACATCCTCGCTCGCTTCGATCGCGTGCCGGAGCTCGAGGACCACACGGATCCCGTTACGGGCCGGAGCGACATCGATGCCCTCGCGGACTTTCAGCGCCTGCTCGCTCCGCCGGCTCCGCTGCCCCTCACGGCCCGCGGCAGTGTGGGGCGCGCGCAATTCACCTCGGTCGGCTGCGCCGTCTGCCACGTGCCGCAACTTCAAACCGGCGCCAGCGACATCGCCGCGCTCGATCACCAGACCGTGGCCCTCTACTCGGATCTGCTCCTGCACGACATGGGCTCGCTCGGCGACGGCATCGCCCAGGCCGATGCCAGCCCGACGGAGTTTCGCACTCCGCCGCTGTGGGGACTGCGCGCGAGCGCGCCGTACCTGCACGATGGCCGTGCTGCCACCGTGGATGCCGCGATTCGCGCCCACGATGGCGAAGGCAAAGTCGCCGCCGGCCGTTACAAAGCGCTCAGCGCCACCAATCGCGCCGCGCTACTGGAATTCCTCGGCTCCCTCTGAGCTGATCCCGATGTCCCCACGAAGCCCCGGAGCGTGGCTCGCCGCGCTCCGGGCGCCTCGTTTTAGAGCCTATACACTCTTACTTCACATTTACGATCGTCGACTTCTGGTCCTTCAGCCGCACGTGCAGCACAAAGGGCAGCGAGGCCTGTTTTCCGCCGTCGCGGCAAATCGCAAAGACGATCCGCTCTTGCACCGGCACCCACGCCGCCGCTTTCAGGAAAATTTCGCCGGTGTCCTGTCCTTCGAGCAGCGTGATGCCGTTGAGGCCGAGATTGTCCACGATCACGCCGTGCGGCAGATTTTCCACGTCGAAACGCAGCGCACCCTTCGCGCTCCCGCGTTTCAGGACCATCCACGCTGGCAGGATTTCTCCAGGCGCGATGGTGATCTCAAACGGCTTGGCGGGATCGAAGGGCGCCCACGTGCTGGCGGGCTCGTGGCGCGTGCCGGCGGGCGGAACGATGCCCACGAACACATCCGGCTCGCCCTGCAATTTTGGCATCGCCGGGGTCGCTACGTCGTGCTCTGCGGCTTGTCCGCCCACCTCGGCGCGGGCGCGAATCTTCACGGCTTTCCACTCCTCGGCCGTCGGCTGTTTCGCGCCGGGCAGCGCCGTGAGACATCCGCGCGCGCGCAGATGGCCGGATTGAATCACGAGCGGCGTGGTGATGTGCCAGCCTGCGGGCACGCCTGAAATGTCGCACGAAATATCGCCATCGAATCCATCGCGCCGATCCGCCACCAGCGTGAAAGCTGCGCCGCTGCCCGCGTTTACGGTGCCGTCGAATCCTTCCACGCGCACCGCAAAATCCTGCCGTGCCTCGCGCAGGAGGAGGCGATAGCTGTAGCGGTCGCCGCCAAAGCCGCGGCTATCCTGCACGCGCACGAGATACTCGCCATCCGCGGGCGCCGTGAAGAGCACACGCGAATCGCTGCCCAGCTCGCGCTCGCCATCGTCGTCATTCTCGTAGTGCAGCGTGAAGACGGGCAGGCCATTGGCGGGGAGCGGCGTGCCGGACGGATGCGGCTCCACGATGTAGCAGGGCTCGTCCAGTGCGTGGGCCACCGGGCTCGTGTCGAAATACGTGCGCCGCTTGCCCGCTTCCGAGTAATACGCAAAACCGCTGTCCGGCCCCTCCGGCATGCGGAAGATTTTGTTCACTTCGCCACCAGTCCACATCAGCTCGTTGAGTTCCATCTCACGCCAGTTTTCCACGCGGACATCGGGCGAGACGGAGTCGATGGGGCGGAAAGTGATCGCGCTGTCGCGCACCGCCTGTAGCAGCAGACGCTCGACGGGGCGGCCCTCCGTGTCGAGCACGGCGATTTTGGTATCGACCGGAGAGCCACGCCGCGCGGCGTCGGTCTCGATGGTGTAGATGACGCCTCGGCGCGCGGGGAATTTGAAAAAGTCCGCCTGCCCCGGCGTGCGGAGACGCCCATTCACGCAGGATGGCAGCGGCACAGCCTGCGCCGTCTTCGGCGTGTGATTGCCGCTGGCTTCCAGCACCTGCGGCAGTTCGCTTACCACCACGCTGGCGCCACCGCGCACGCGCAGGCGATCGGTGTCGATGGGCAGCGCCGCCGAACCACTGGCGCCTGCCTTCACGCGCACGCTGCGGGTCTTCGGATCGTCGGGCAAATTGTAGCCGATGAGATCGACGGCGGTCTCCGCGTTCGGCGGGATGCTCAGCGGAAAAGTGCCGACGACGTACGGCAGCTCGCCCATCGTGAGATTGTAGAAAAACGTCTCACCGCCGCGCATCTGCTCCTCGCTCACCACGAGCCGGTAGCGGCCCTCGGCGGTAAATTTGTAAGCAATGAACGGATCGCCGCCCTCAAAATCATTCGAGGCCACCAGCACGCGGCCAGCGGCATCTGTGAGATTGAGTGTGAGGTCCGCTTTCGATTGCACCGCTTTCGCCGCCGCGTCGAAAACGAGGGTCTGTCCCGCATGCGCGGGAAATTCGTACACGTCGCTTTCACCCGCACGGCTCAGTGCACCCCAGACGGAAGCCGGAAACAGCGCCACGTCCTCGTGCGTGTTCGCTGCCGGAAAATCGAGCACTGGGATGTTGTCCACGCGCAGCATCGCGCGCCCGAGCTCCTTGCCGTCGGCGCCGAGCGCGATCAGCTCGTAGCCACCGCGCGGCAGTTCGCCCGAGGTGCGGACAATGATCGGCACCCGCTCTGCCGTCGCCGCGCCGGTAAACACCGTGATGCGCGCCTCGGCACTCTTCACGGTCACCACGCTGCTCAAATTTTTGCCGACCAAGGCCACGTCCGCCTGTTCTCCACGGAGGACCCCGCGCGGCGTGATTCCGGTCACCTCCGGTTTGTTCGGCGCCGCTTCCTTTTTCATCTCCTTCTTCGCCGCCGCCTGGCAGCGCATCCGGCGAAGATGGGTGATTCCATGATGCGCTCCCTTCACCGCTTCCACGGGTTTTCCGTCGCGCTGGTAAAATCCGACGCTGCCATCGCCACGGCCCACTACCAGTAGATCGCCGGCAAAGGTGAGTGCGGTGGGCCAATCGGGCTGCCGCTCCAAGGTCGCGCGTTGGGTGATATCGGCGGCGTCCCAAAGTTTCACGCTGCCGTCCTGCGCGCCGCTGAGCAGCACTGGCCCATTCCACGCCAGGCGCAGGATGGGCTGCTCGTGGGCAAAGCGCGCGACGATGAGCGGGTTCGTCGTCTCGCGCGCCTCGGGACTCACCTGCCACACGCGGATGCGGTTGTCCGCGCCCGCGGCGGCCAGCCGGCGGCCATCCTCGCTCCACGCCACGGCCACTTGCTCCTTTAGCGGCTGGCTCAGCGTGTCGCGCCGTTCGCCCGTGGCCACATCCCAAAGTTTTACCGTCCGGTCCGCGCTCGCGCTGGCCAGCAGCTTTCCGTCGGGACGAAACGCGAGGCCAAAGACCGCGCCATTGTGCCCCGAAAGCGTCTTGCGCTCTTTGCCGTCCGCCACATCCCACAGCTTGATTTTCTGATCGTAGCTCCCGCTCGCGAGCGTCTGTCCATCGGGCGAAAGCGCGAGCGCATAGATCGTATCGCGGTGCCCGCTCCAGCGGCGGACCATCTGGCCGCTTTCGATGTCCCAGACCGTGATCTCTCCCTCCACGGAATTTTCACCGCTCGCGACGAACAGCCGCGTGCCACCGATATTCCACACCAGCGCATTGATGTTTCCGCGATGGCCCTCCAACCGCTTCAGCATCACGCGTGAGCGCGGATCGATGAGCTCCACCGTTCCATATCGTCCCACCGCCACCGCCTGGGCGAGGGGAGAGAAGGCGAGCGCCGTCACCGCCAGCTTGGGCGCGACCTTTGGCGCAATCTTGGGCACTTCCACCACCTTGCGGCCCATCTCCTTTTGCGGCGGCTTGGCCCCGGCATCGATCCACTTCACGAAGGCATCGATCTCCTCCGGCGTGAGTTTGTCGCGCTTGCCCGGCGGCATGAATTTTTTCTTCCCGTCTTTCTCCACCTGCCCGCGCAGATATTTCACGAGCAGGCTCTCGCTGCTCTTGCCCACCACGATCGCCGCCCCGGATTCGCCGCCTTTTAAAATGCCCTCGTGCGTTTCCATCACGAATTTTCCCTCGGGATCGTCCGCCGCGTGGCAATCGAGGCAGCGATCCTCCACCAGCTTCGCCACGGCCGGAAAATAATCCGGCTCGGCGGCCAGGAGCGGGGCGGCGATGAGGAGGGTGAGGAGGCGGAGCATGACTCTTTAATTTCTTCGGCAATCGACGTTCACGCAAGTCCCGCGGCGGGTCGCAACGTGGGGCGTCAATTCGAGATCGTCTCGTTTAAATTGAGCACCACATTGGCGACGCCCGTCCACGCGGCGAGCTCGGGCGCTTTCACGCCGGTGGGCGGCGGCAAATCGCCAATTTTCGTCAGCGTTTCCGCGGCCTTGGGATTTTGTTGATAGCGCAGGAGCAGTTTCTCCAGCGTGCTCTCGAGCACGTGCAACTCCGCGTCTGTCGCGGGCCGCGTCACCGCCAGCCGCCACATCGCCGTGAGCCGTGCTTTCGTCTCCGGTGCGGATTCTTTCAGCACCCGCTGCGCCAGCCCGCGCGCACTCTCCACGTAGACCGGGTCATTCATCAGCACCAGCGACTGCAGCGGCGTGCTCGTCCGCGCCCGCGCCGCGGCGCAGAATTCGCGGTTGGGCGCGTCGAATGTGAGGAAGCTCGGATACGGCGTGCTGCGCCGCCAGTACACATACAGGCCGCGACGGTACTCCCCAGCGTCGTGTTGTTGTTTCCAGCCCTGCCCGCCCATTTCGTTGACTTCCCAGATGCCCGGCGGCTGCGCCGGGAAGATGCCTTTGCCGCCCATCTCGCGATTCAGCAGCCCGCCGATGGCCAGTGCATTGTCGCGCACGAATTCCGCGTCGAGCCGGTGCCGCGGGCCGCGGGCGAGCAGGCGATTCTCGCTGTCCTTCGCCAGCAGCTCGGGTGTCACACGCGACGACTGCCGGTAGGTCGCGCTCATCACCATCTGCTTGATCACCCGCTTCACATTCCAGTCGCGCATGAAATCCGCGGCGAGCCAGTCGAGCAGATCCGGGTGGCTGGGCCACTCGCTCTGATTGCCAAAATCGCTCACGGTCTTGACGATCCCCGTGCCGAAAAGCATCGCCCACCAGCGATTCACCGTCACTCGTGCCGTGAGCGGCTGGTCTGGCGAGAGGAGCCACTTGGCGAGGTCGAGCCGCGTCAGCCTTTGTACCTTGTCCCCCAGCGAAGTCGGTGCCGGCGCGCCCGCGATGGCCGGCAGAAACGACGGCACCGCCGCGGTCACTTGGTCGCCATTCTTGTCATAGCCGCCGCGAATTTTGATGAACGTGTCGCGCGGTTTCTCCATCTCCACCATCACCATGGTGTTGGGCATCGTCTTCTCCACTTCCGCCTTTTGCTTGGTCAGGTCGTCGAGTTTTCCTTTCGCCGCGAGATATTCGGCCGCCTGCGTTTCACGGTAAAACTTCTTTAACTGCTCCGCCTGCTGTGGCGTGCGCTGGCTCTTTTCAATTGCCGCGATGGCGAGAGTCGCGCCGCCACCGAGAGCACTCGCTTCGCCCGCATTTAGCGCGCGGCCGTAGATCCGGAAATCATCCACGCGCCCCGTAAACGCAGGCCCGGCATTGCCCCGGCGCCCAATGCTGAAGGGCGCACTGGTCTTGATGGTGTCGCTCAGTTTGTCGATGACCACGTTGGTTTTCTCGAGCTGCCCGTTCACGTACATCTTCACGCCCGAGCCCTTGCCGGAGCCGTCGTAGGTGACCGCAAAATGGAGAAAGGTGTCTGCCGGCAAATCGCGCTGGCCCTGCACATGGATGGCGTTGCCGGGCCAGGTATTGATGAGGTGAAAGCTCGGCTTGGTGCCATGAAACTCCACGTCCCAGCCGCGCACCGTGCCGCTCGCCTCCATGCGGCCAAAGGGCGAACCACCCTGCGGTTTCAGCCGCAGCCAGGCCGCGCACGTGAACGCCTGATCGCGCTCAAAACCAAATTTGTCCCCGTATTCCAGCCAGCCCTTGCCCTCTGCGCGGAAGCTGTTGCCCACGCTGCCCTCCACAAACGTAAATTCTCCCTTCGGAGCCGCCGCAAATTTCTGCCCGGTGTCACTCACCCCGTCACCATTCGCATCAAGCGGGATGCGCGCCCAAGGGCCCGCCGGCTCCGCACTCTGGCCGCTCGCGACCACGCGCTTTTCCCACTCCGCCTGATCGGCATCGAGTTTCTTCTCGAGCGCCTTTACCGCCGCGTCGGCCTTCACCGTTTCCTCGCCGAGCCGCTTCAGCTCTTTCTCCTGCTCCGGCGTGGCCACGGTGAGATACGGGTCCGGATTTCGCTCGCGCACGCCGTCCTTTCCCTTCTCGGGCACGTTGTGGAAAAACGCGTAGAGGCTGTAGTAGTCGCGCTGCGTGACCGGATCGTATTTGTGATCGTGGCATTGCGCGCAGCCCACCGTGAGCCCCAACCACGTGATGCCCGTCGTGTTCACCCGGTCCACGATGTAGAGATTCAGATACTCCGCGTCGATGATGCCTCCCTCGTCGCTCGTCATCACATTGCGATGAAAGCCGGAAGCGATCTTTTGCTCGGTCGTCGCACCCGGGAGCAGATCGCCGGCGATCTGTTCCACGGTGAAATCGCTGAACGGCTTGTTGTCGTTGAAAGCCTTCACCACCCAGTCGCGCCACATCCACATCTGCCGCAGCGAATCGTTGTGATAGCCGCCGGTATCCGCGAAGCGCGCCAGATCCAGCCACGGCACTGCCATGCGCTCGCCGTAGGCGGACGACGCCAGCAGGCGGTCCACGATCTTTTCGTAGGCATTCGACGACTGGTCTGCGAGAAAGGCATCGACCTCCGCTGGCGTCGGCGGCAGCCCGGTCAAATCGAGTGTCACCCGCCGAATCAGCCGCGCCTTTTCCTCCTCCGGCGCCGGTTGCAGACCTTCCCGCTCCAGACGCGCGCGGATGAAGGCATCAATGGGACTCCCTTTCCCCGGCGGCACCGGCGGCTGCTGGATTTTTTGAAAGGCCCAGTGTCCCGTGTACGTCGCCCCCTCGCTGAGCCAGCGCTTCAGCAGCGCCACTTGATCCGGCTTCAGCTTTTTGTGCTCCGCGGGTGGCGGCATCATTTCATCCGCATCTGTGCTTAGGATGCGCTTGATGGCCTCGCTCTCGTCCGGCTTGCCCGGCACAAACGCCCGTTCGCCACTCTCGCCTTTGCCGAAGGCGCCTTCCTTCGTGTCGAGCCGCAGCTCCGCCTTGCGCTTCGACGCATCCGGCCCATGGCACGCGAAACAATTTTCCGAAAGAACAGGCCGCACCTCGCGCGCAAAATCCACCGGCGCCGCCAGGACAGGCAGCGACGTCAGGGCCAGAAGAACGGTGGCGATTCTCATGAGTGCTAAAATGAGCGGTGGGGGAGGGGAATCTTATGCCCAAATGTAGAAGCGGCATCCTGCCGCTTTGGCACCAATAGAGGAGAACGAAATTTTTGAAGCGGCAGGATGCCGCTTCTACGGGCCGCAGTTTCTTTTTGACGCCCCGCCTCAGCCCCCCGCATGTTGCGCGTTTTCGCCTGGCGTCTGAAAGGCGCGGGCATACGAATTTATTTTATGGCAAACTACGATCTCATCGTCATCGGCGGCGGACCCGCGGGCTACGTCGGCGCGAT
>FTCB01000637.1_pt1 | contig 18980 bp, 17 predicted proteins | sample 1639431 | NCBI WGS metagenome assembly FTCB01 (sample SAMEA3914864, study PRJEB12502) | metagenome | biome: forest; material: soil | place: USA | collected 2012-03-12 | depth 0.3 m
ATCTCGCACACGGCATGAGCGAATGGGATGGAGCGCGATTCCGGCGGTTTGGTGTTCGAGAACAGCGGCTCGTCGCTGGAGCTCTGGGTCACGAAAGACCCGCGGGCCGCAGCCAATTTCGCCGCCAGGATGCCCCGGCGCGAATTGCCGGCTCTCCTGGCCGGCATTGGGACGACGTGGATCCCGAGGGATGCGGAGGGCGCCATTGACTGGGCGGCGGGGCTGCCTGCCGATTCTCCGGCGCATCCGGAGGCGCTCAAGCAGTTCGCTTATCTCTGGGCGAAACGGAATGTGCCGGCGGCTTTGCGGAGGCTCGAAGCCCTGCCCACTGGCGCGGGCAAAACCGGAGCCGCGGAGGGTTTGGCGTTTAGTTTATTCGATCGCCAGCCGGAGGTTGCACTCACCTGGACGCGCGCCATTCCGGATGCCAAGCACCGCCTGGATGTCTTGCGCCGGTCCTGGACGCGATGGCTTGGCAACGATTCGGAGGCCGCGCAACGGTGGCTCAGGAACGCCACCGCACTGACACCCGAAGAACGGAACAGCCTCGGAGGACACTGAGCTCCAGTTTCGCGGGAGGCGAACACGACACGCCTTACTTAGCGAAAGTGCAGGGCCTGCTCGACCGCGCGGGCGAAGGCATTCTCGGGCGGTCCGGGCGGTGTGACCAGTCGCGCCGCATGGCGCGCCATCGCGCGGCCGTGGTCCATGGCCACGGAGAGCCCGGCCCAGCGCAGGAGTTCCACGTCATTGCTACCATCGCCAAAGGCCAGTGTCTCGCCCGCGGGGATGGCGAGCCGATCGGCCAGCGCCTGCGCGCCCACTGCCTTGTTCACGCAGCGGGGAAAGAATTCGAGCAGCTCCGGGTTTGTCACCAGCACACTTGCGTGGGCGGAATATTCCTCCTGCATCGGCGGCGCCAGCGCGCGAATGCGCTCCGGGTGCCCGGCCCAGATCACTTTCTGAAAACGCGCCGGGTCCAGCGCCGCGAAGCGCACGGTCTTCGGTGTCCAGCCGGATTCCCGCGCGTACAGCTCCGTCCACTCGGAAGTACGCTCCACAAAGGCGCCGTCGCCGTGATACCCGATCGCGCTCAGCCCCAGCGCGTGCGCTTGCGTGCCCAGTTCCAGCGCCAGGGCGCCGTCCAGGTAAGTTTCGGCCAGCACCTCGCCGGTCTGCTCGTGGCGGACCACGGAACCATTTGAGGACAGGACCCAGCCTGTGGGACCCAGTTGACGGAGCGCGGTGATATTCCGGTGGTGTCGCCCGGAGGCGATGGCGATCTCCACGCCGGCGCTGCGCAGGCAATCAAGAGCCTCCTGGTTGTCGGTGCTGATTTGCTTGCTTGGCCCGAGCAGCGTGTCGTCCAGGTCGATGAAGGCGATCCGGTACCGCCCGTTCTTGGATGTCTTGTTCATGTCCGCAGCGTGCCGAATGCGGCGTCATTCTTCCAATGGCATGTTTTCATCGATATGATAACTTCCGGGAATGGAACTCCGGGAGATCCGCTCTTTCATCACGCTCGCCGAGCAATTGCATTTTGGCCGCGCGGCGTCCGTGCTCCATCTCAGCCAGCCCGCGCTCACCAAGCAAATCCGCCGGCTGGAAGATGAAATCGGCGGCGCCCTCTTCCTCCGCGGCCAGCGCGGTACCACGCTCACCGCGCTCGGGGTGCAGTTCCTCCGCGGCGCCCGCGCGACGCTCCACGACTTTGACGAGCTGTTCGATCGAACCCGACGCGTGGCCACCGGCCAGGCGGGCCGGCTGCGCATTGGGTTTGGGTTCCACACGTTTGAACTCGTGCCCCGCCTCATCGTCCGCCTGCGGAAGAGCGTGCCCGCACTGGAACTCACGCTCCGTGACATGTCCACCGTCGAGCAGGTCGAGGCCTTGCAGGCGGAGCGCATCGACCTCGGTTTTGTGCGCCTGCCAGTGGGCCGGGAATTCCAGACGCGGCCGGTCATCGAGGATCGGCTCATGCTCGTCTCGAACCTCGCCGCCAAACTGCCGGACCCCTTGCGCCTGCGCGACTGCCGCGATCAGCCTTTCATCCTCATCTCGTCCGAGCGCTCGCCCACCTTCCACGGCCACGCCATTGCGCTCTGCGCCAAGCACGGCTTCCACCCGCGCATCGTGCAGGAAGTGCCGGAGATTACCACGGCGCTGGCGCTGGTGCAGGCCGGCTTGGGCCTGACGATGATCCCGCAGTCCTTTGGCCACACGCATTTCGTCGGGGTGCGGTTTCACCGATTGAAGGACGTTGAAGCGCGCTGGAAAGTCGGCGCGGCGTGGCGCCGGAAGGACACCAATCCGTTGCTGCACCGGTTCCTCGCGCTGCTCGATTCGGCGCTGTCGGGACAATAAACCCACCATCGATTGCACCGGGCACCAAACCCGCGCAGAGTGTCTGCTACCGTCATGTACCTCTACGAAACTCATCTTCCCGTCGCGAATACCGAGGCCTCCATGAGGTTTTATGTGGATATCGTGGGGCTGGAGTTTGCCTACCGCGATCCGGCGCGCGACATTGTGTTTCTCTGGGTGGGCACGGAGCGCCGATCCATGCTGGGGCTTTGGGGCCCGGGCACCGTGTATGGCCAGGACGCGCGCCGCTGCCATTTCGCCATGGCGCTTTCCCTGCCGGAGCTGCTCGCCGCCGGTCCGCGGCTCAATGGGCTCGGTGTTTCCACGCGCAACTTCGCCGGCGAGGAAACCACGGAGCCTTCGGTGATTGGCTGGATGCCCTCGGCGCAGCTTTACTTTCGCGATCCCGACGGTCATTCGCTTGAATACATCGCCCTCCTGGATGACGCGCCGGACCCGAGCTTCATCGACCCGCTTTCGGCGTGGAAAGCACGCGGGGGCACACCTTGCCGCACCTGAAGACAGAGATTTCCCCTCTGGCTGCTCGCCATCGAAAGCCATCACTGAAGAAATTCCAAAAAATCCGCGCAACCGTTTGGCCCGCGCAGGGTTTTTCGGCGGCATGAAGCGCCACCCAGTTCTTGCCGCCACCATCGTTTTCACCTGCGCAGCTTTCTCCGTTGGCGCCCTCGCCCTTGCCGCGGAGGACGACAACCCGATCAAGAAAGCCATGGTGTTTGCGCACAAAGCGCCGCGGGGGGAAAAGAAGCTCAACGAAAAGATCGTCGAAGGAACGGCCGCCGAGGCCGACGTGAAGAAAGCGCTGGATCTCTACAAGGCCATGGCGGATGCGAAGCCGCCGAAGGGCGATGCGGCGGCGTTTAAGGAAAAGACCAACAAGCTGATCGCGGCTACGGAGGAGGTCATCGCCAAGAAACCGGAGGGTGTGGACCACTACAAGACGGCGGTCGATTGCAAGGCCTGCCACAGCGAGTTTCGGAAAATGGAACGCGGTCCCGGGGGGCCGGGAGGTCCGGGAGGCTTTGGCCCGGGTGGGCCTGGTCCTGGGCCTGGTGGGCCTCGTCCTGGTGCGTCGGCGCCGCAGTAGCGGCGGACGGATACTGGCCCGCTGCATTCCCGGCTGCGGTGGTGCTTGGAAAAGGAAAGCGGCGTGTCATGGCGAGGCGCGGTCTGGAGTGCGGTGCCTTGGCACCGCTTTGTGGCAGGGCGCGGCTTGACGCGCGCGGCGGGTTCGGTCTGCGCCGTTCGGAAGGATCCTCCCACTACGCGGAGCAAGCTCCGCCATACCACAGAGCGGTGCCAAGGCACTGCACTCCAGACTGCGCCCCGAGCAACGGCTACAACTCTTTTTTAAACCACTCTAGGTGTCGCCCTCCTCTTCCCCCCTACTGCAGTTTCAATTTCTCGAAAATCGGCGTGAGCAGCCCGGCCCATTTGGCGTGGCCGGTGTCGGACATGTGCAGTTTGTCGGCGACAAAGTAGTCGAGGTTCGGCGAGCCGTCGGCATTGGCGAGAGCGGCGTAGAGATCGCAGAAGTGGGTGGTCTGATGCTCTCCGGCCATCTTCCGGATGCCTTCGTTCATGGCTTTGCGGTCCTCCGCTTTGATGGGGGCTTTGGGATTGGCGCTCGGGGGAATGGTGCAGAGGATTACCGGTGTCCCGGGCTTTTCTTTTTCAATCATCGCCACCATGTCGGCGAGGTTGGACAGCATGTCGCGCGGCGCACCGGAGGCGGTGAGGTCGTTGTTGCCAATCTCGATGACGACGGCCTTGGGGTGGAGGTCGAGCACATCCTCCTTAAGGCGGAACAATGCGCCGCGGCTCACGTCTCCACCAACACCACGGTTGGCGACTTTGAACTTGGGAAGATCCTGCGCGAGATTTTTCCAGCCGCCGGTCAGCGAGTCGCCGACAAAGACGATAGCCCCCTGATCCTGTTGGCGTTTTGCCCAGAAAGCCTTCCGCTCGCCGATCATGAAGTCGAACTTGCGGATCACGCCGTGGCCCGGCCAGTCCTGTTCGTTGTCGGGATAGAGCCTCGGACCGTCGCCCGCTCCTGCCGCCGCCGCCGGGGCCGAGGCCGGGGTTTTTGTTTCCGCGGCGTTGGCGGGAGTCGCACCATTCCCGGCGCGGAGATTGGAAACGTAAATGGTCCGCGCGCGGTCGCCCTGCGTGACCAGTTCGATTTTAAACCAGCTCGGATGATCCGGCAGCTTCGCCGCGATGTCCGAGAGATCCCACGTCAGCGTCTCCTTGTTGATGCCGCTCTTCCCGGGATGGCGGTCCAAGAGCCAGCGGGGCGATTCCGTCCGGGCAAAGCCCTCAGCATTGATCGCGAGTTTCACGTTCAACCATCCCGCATCCTCGGCCTCGGCCGGCACGGTGATGTCCACTTTCAACAACGGATTCGCTTTCAACTTCGCGGCATCTGCCGGCGACGCTGAAATCGCCGGGCTCTCCCACTTTCCAGTCGCCGCAATCGTCAGGCGTCCGCCGGTTTTTTCAAAAGCATTGAGCACCTGCGCCGGCTCCGGCGGAAGCGAAACGGGCGTGACCGGGAGGTCGATGGCCCCCGCCTTGCGCTGCCAGATGCGGATGTAGTCGATGGCGTAGTCCCACTGCTTTTCATCGGCGACCATCTGCGTTTGCTTCACGCCGGGGAGATGCATGCCGAGGGAGTTGACGACGAGGAGATGCGCCGGCGAGGCGTGCCACTCATAGTAGGTCTGCTTGATTGGTTTCCCGTCCAGCAGCCAGATCGGTTTGTTCTCCACCCAATCGAGCGCGTAAACGTGGTAGGCCTTCGAGGCGTCGAAGCCGAGGTCCAGATTCCGCTCGTAGCCCGCATCGCGCAGCGTGGTGAAAAGGTCGTACGGGTTCCCGTAGGCGGCGGGTTTGCCAAAAGTCTGGATGTTGCAGACCATGGTCCGCGTCTGCGGCCGGCCATCCCAATTGAAGAACTCGAAAATATCGATCTCCGGCAGCGCCTTGGGCGGCTTGGAGAAGGTGCCGTCCGGATTCTGCACGCCTTCTCCCAGCCAGAAGCTGGGCCAGGCTCCCACTCCGCCAGAGAGCTTCGCGCGCATCTCGACATACATCCCGGGTGTGACGGGCATCCGCCCGCGCAACATTCCAGATTCGAGGCCACGGTCCTTGAGCCCGCCACCGGACGGAATGCGTCCTTTGAGGACGAGCGCATCGCCGGTGAAGATGTGGAGGGCCTTCGCGTCTCCCTCCGGATAATCCCGGTGATAGGACCAGTAGGTCTTGAATTTATCCAGCTTCCCGCTGTCCCAAATGTAGCGATAGAAAAACTCCTGATCCAATTCGGCTTTGTTGTGCACCGTCGCTTCCGGCCGCTGGTTGCCGAAGGTCCAGTTTTTCAAGAGCTTGAATTGCTGGCCTTCGGATTTGAGAAGAAAGGGCTGGGGCTCCGCTGCCGCCGCGGCCTCGCCGGCGATCAGGAGCGCGCCCCCCAGCAGAGCGCAGAGCGGGTGGAAAAGGTTTTTTAAAATGGTCGGGTTTTCTTTTCGCATGGAGATCGGAAGCTGCACGTTACGCGAGAGGAGGTCGTCCTGGCAAAGCCTGCTCGCACCGGCATGTTCTCGGCAAATCCCCGAAAGAAAAATCCACAGTTCCCACCTTCGGCGCTGGCGCTAATCGCGCTTCCGTTGTGGTGGATAATGAATATGTCGACTGCTCCTTCGGTGTTGTCCCGGCCGCAAATGCCCGCGCCGGAATCGAACCCCGACGCGTGGAAGGCGAAACTTCCGAAAAGAAAAATTCTGGTGGCGGAAGATGATGCCATCTCGCGCGCACTCCTCTGCACCTGGTTGCAAAAGTGGGGTTTCGAGGTCCTGGCGACCTGCGATGGAATCGAGGCCATGAACGCCCTGCGGCAGCAGGATGCGCCGACGCTGGCGATTTTGGATTGGATGATGCCGGGGATGGATGGCCTGGAGATTTGCCAGCGCACCCGGGACGTGAATCGACCGCTCTATGTCATCATCCTCACCGCTCGCGGCACCAAAGAGCATGTGGTGGAAGGTCTCGGTGCCGGCGCGGATGACTATCTGGTGAAACCGTTTAATGCGGCGGAGCTTCGCGCGCGCATTCTGGCCGGCCTGCGGGTCATCGATTTGCAAACGGCCCTCCGGGAACAAGTGAAGGAACTCGAGTTCGCCCTCGCCAAGGTCAGCGAACTTCAAAATAGCAACCGGCTCTAACGGAGCGCTGGTGGAAATGGAAAATGGAGCGTGGACCCGGCGGGCCTGGTGGGCTTGATCTTGGTGATTCAGCGCCGCAGTGGTGAAGGGCGGGCGGCTGCGGAAGGCTCGAACCATTGACGCCCTCCGAATGGCCCTTTATCATTCCACCATGACGGTCACCATTCCGGCTGAGCTCGATGAGTTTGTCCGCGCTAAAGTTTTGGCTGGCGAGTTTTCCACCCCGGATGCCGTAATTGCAGCTGCGCTCTCCGCATGGCAGGGTCAGGAGGTGTTCGCTTCCATGAACCGCGACGAAGTCGAAAGCCGTCTCCTCGAAGCGATCGACAGTCCGCGTACGCCGTGGAGTGATGGCAAGCTCGACGAAATCGCGGCTTCGCTTCGGCAAAAGCACGGTGCTTCGTGAGTTTGCGCGTCGTCCATACTTCGGAAGCGCTCCAAGACATCACCCTTCAGGCGGACTACTACGCGGCAAAGGAAAATGTCGTGCTTGCGGAACGGTTCATCGAATCCCTTAAGCGTACCGTTCAGATGCTCTCAGTACACCCGCTTCTCGGGAAGCTCGCTGGCTATCGCCATCCAAAACTGACCGGCATTCGCTTTTTTCTCGTTCGCAGGCCTTTCGAGCAGCATCTCATCTTTTACCGGATTCATCACGAACAACTCGATATTGTGCGTGTTTTACACGGGAAACGCGATCTCCCAAGGCGTATCATCGAGCCGCCGAATGCCCCTGGGATTTGAGAGGGTGACCGAACGGCTGGGAGCGCCGGCGCCGCAGTAGGCGTTCGAAATTGCGGGGCGCAGTCTGGAGTGCGGTGGCTTGCCACCGCTCTGGAAGGCGCGGCTCGCCGCGCGGGTGGGAGAACTACACGAACGACGAGAGGCTTCCCCTCCGCGGGCGCGCCATGCCGCGCCCTGCCACAGAGCGGTGGCAAGCCACCGCACTCCAGACTACGCTCCGCGGAAACACGCTGCTTCCTTACTTCCAAATCGGCGCCAGTTCATGCGCTTCGAGGGAGTGGATCTCGATGGGCGCGCCACTCGCGCGGACGGAGAGGCCGCGAGCTTCGGGCTTGGGGGTGAAATTGAAAGGGACGTAGCTGGGGCCGGCGAAGATTTCGGAGCAGGTGCGATCGACGAAGAGGCGCAGGGTCTGGCGACCGTGGTTCGACGGAGCGGGGGCGCGGTGGCCGTTGACGGTGAGTTGTTGCGTGGCGGCTTCGTAGCGGATGGCGAGGCCGCGGGCTTCGATCTCGAGGGAGGCGCCGGGGGATGGAGTGAAATCGGCAACGACTTCGAGCAGCTCGGCGTTCACGGCGGCAAAGGGATTCAGGGAACCGGGGATGAGCGGGCCGGCAGGAGCGCGGTGAGTGGCGAGACGGAGTGTGCTCAGTTCTTCGACGGGGCGGCGAGTGAGGCGCGGGCCTTCGGGAGTGCTGACAAGATTGAGTTCGAGGGGGAGCGACATCGCCTGATTGAAGGGCATCGCGGGGGACGCGGCACGCAGCCAGCCGATCTGGACGATGCGGCCCTTGGGTTCATTGGTGAAGGTTTGGGCGGCGTAGAAATTATTGCCGCGATGGCCGGGTAGCTTGGGCGTCTCCGGAGTGAACACTTTCCCGTCGAAAGAGCCGACCATGTATTCGCTGCTGGCGCCGGTGAGGACCCATTTGCGGTTCGCCGTGTCGCCGTCGAGCGGCAGTTCGAAGAGGTCGGGGCACTCGAAGAAATTGGGGACCTTGCTTTGGTAAGTCCACTTTTTCAGATCGGGCGAGGTGTAAAAGACGATCGATTGGCGCAGCTTGGGATCGGGGTTGGCGGTGTCTTCCTGATAGAGCGCCATCACCCATTGCCGGGTCGGCGCGTGCCAGAGCAGGCGCGGGTCGCGGCCGGTGTGCTTCACCACCGGGTTGTCCTCGTACTCGGTCCAGGTGCGGCCCCGATCGTTGGAGTAGACGATGCACTCGCCGCGGCCGGTGCTGGTGAAGGCGGCGACGAGGAGTTCGTCCGCGCCCTTTTTCCAGCCGGAAGTATTGTCGGTGTCCACCACGGCGCTGCCGCTGAAGACCATGTCGCCGTACTGGCGCGGGTAGAGCGCGATGGGTTGTTCCTCCCAATGCACGAGGTCGTGGCTGACGGCGTGACCCCAATGCATATTGCCCCAATGCCAGCCATAGGGGTTGTGCTGAAAGTAGAGGTGATATTCGCCTTCCGCGAAGACCATGCCATTGGGATCATTCAGCCAGCCGCGGCGCGCGGAGAAATGGAGTTGCGGGCGGAGCGGCTCGTGGTAGAGCTGGCTGGCTGCCCAGATGCGATCCTCCTGCGAGACGAGATCGAGCGCGCGGTTGCCCGCGGGCAGGCGCGCCGCGCGCAGGGTGGCGGTCTTTCCGCGCCAGGCGCGGACGTCGAGATGCGCAAACCAATCCGGCGTTTCGCTAAGTTCGATATCGAACTCGCGCACGACGGCGCCATCGACCAGGAGGGCGACGCGATCCTTGTGCGCTTTGTCGTCGCCGGTTTGCACGGGGAGATGGAGGAAGTTTTTCTCCAGCACGATTTCGCGGGAAGCACCGATGGCGGGCGCGGCGGGCTTGGTATCCGTCTGCACGATGTCGTCGACATTGATGTGGCCCCAGCCGCCGGTGGCGTGGTCGACGATCTGGATCCGCGCGCGGCGCCCGGCAAACTCCGCGACGTCCCACGAAGCGGTGGCCAGCGCCTCACTGCCGCCGGGCTCCGTGTTGGGGCCGGTCGCGGTGCGCACGGTGCGGCCGTCGATGAGAAGATTGAGGCAGGTCTTTCCTTCCCACCCGCCGCCGCCGATCAGGAAACGCAGATAGCGGCGCTCGATGGTAAACTCCGGCGAGGTCAGCGTGCCCTGGGATGGGTCGCCCTCGAAGTAGGAATTCGCGAGGCCCTGGCCTTGGTAGCCGGTGACGTTCATCTGGCCGGGGAGCGAGCCGTGCGCGGGGCCGGAGCCAAAGGCGGTGCCCTCGATTTTCCAAGCGCCGTAGTCCGGGCCCTCGAAGTCGGCAATCGGGAGATCCTTCGCGGCAAAGGCCGGCAGCGCGAAGGACAGAAAAAGAGCGGTGAGCGGTTTCATGGAATGGAATTCCTAGGAGGTGGAAAGCTGGCGCAGGTGCGGCGGGAGCGGGGGAGTCGCGCCTTTTTGCGAGCAGACATAGGCGGCCACGGCGCTGGCGTGGCGATGGGCGGCGGGCAGAGGCGCGCCGTGCCAGAGATCGGAAATCAACGCGGCGGTGAAGGAATCGCCGGCGCCGACGGAATCGACGACGTCCACGGGCGTGGCGGGGCATTCATCGAACACGCCATCGAACCACAGCAGCGAGCCTTGCGCCCCGCGGGTGAGGGCGACGAGCCGGAGCGAGAACCGCGCGGCGAGCTCCACCATGACGCGGCGCGGCTCGGACACCGCGAGACCGCAGAGGCGCGCGACGATGGGCAATTCGTCGTCGTTCAATTTGCAGACCGAAGCCATGTGCAGCGAAGTGTGCACGGTCTCCGCGTTGTAAAACTGCAAGCGGAGATTCACGTCGAAGACCCGCCATGCCGGCTCCCGGGTGGCGCGGAGGAAGCGCTGGATGGTCTCGCGCGAGGCCGGAGAGCGCTGGGCGAGCGTGCCGAAGCAGACGACATCGCAGCGCTCCGCGAGCGCGGCCATCGGGGTGGACCACGCGAGATGATCCCAAGCCGTGTCCTCGGCGAAGGTGTAGTGCACCTGGCCGCCGCGCGCGGGCTGCACGGTGACGGTGCCGGTGGGATGCCGGGGATCGCGCGCGAGGGCGCCGCACTCCACGCGGTGCTCGTGCAGAGCGGCCAGGGCGCGATCGCCGAGTTCGTCGGTCCCGACAGCGCTGGCGACCCACGCTTCGGCGCCGAGGCTGGCGGCGTGGCAGGCGAAGTTGGCGGGGGCGCCGCCGAAATGCGCGGCGTCTGGGAACACGTCCCAGAGCACCTCGCCGAGCCCTACGATGACTGGACGCGGTCCGGGACTCATGCGGCGATCCCGAGTTTCTTCTCCATTTCCTCGAGCGGGACGCCCTTGGTTTCCGGCATCATGAAGTGCACCCAGACGAGTTGCAGCACCATCATCGCGCAGAAGAAGGCGAAGATGTAGCCTGGAGGAAAGGCATCCGCCATCCGCGGGAAAAACGTGGTGAGCAGCGCGGCGAAGATCCAGTGTGTGAAGCTTCCGAGCGACTGCCCGGCGGCGCGATATTTGTTGGGAAAGATTTCCGAGATGAAGACCCAGATCACCGCGCCCTGGCCGATGGCATGCGCGGCGATGAACGCGAAGATGCACACGGGCACGATGGTGAAGGATTGCGTGAAGAAGGCCCACGCGCAGAGGCCGAGCGACAGGATGTAGCCGAAGGAGCCGATGTAGAGGAGGGTGCGCCGGCCGAGGCGATCGATGAGCCACAGGCCCACGAAGGTGAAGACGAGATTGGTGGCGCCAATGCCGATGGAGCGGAGCAGGGCCGCCTGCGCGCCGAGGCCGGTCCATTCAAAGATGCGCGGCGCGAAGTAGAGGATGGCATTGATGCCGGACAGCTGGTTGAAGAACGCGATGAGGAAGGCGAGCAGGATGGGAAAGGCGAGACGCCGGCTCCAAAATCCCTCCGCGGAGGTCTGGGTGCGCGCGGCTTGCTCGATCTCATGGGCCGTGGCCTCCAGTTCGGTCTCGGACGCGCGGGGGCGAATGAGTCGCAACACGGCGAGGCCCTGCGCGCGATCGTTTTTGCGGGTGAGCAACCAGCGCGGGCTCTCCGGGATGCCGAAGCAAAGCACGGTGTAGGCGAGCGAGGGGATGGCCATCACGGCGAGCATCCAGCGCCAGGACTGCGGGCCGAGCCCTTGCAGCAGATAGTTGGAGAGAAAGGCGATCAGGATGCCAAAGACGATGTTGAACTGGAACATGCCCGCGAGACGGCCGCGGCTCTCCGGCGGCGAAATTTCCGAGATGTAGAGCGGCGCGGCGACCGTGGAGATCCCGATGCCCAGGCCGCCGAGGAAACGGGCGATGCTGAACGTGATCACGTCATGGCTGAGGGCGCTCCACAGCGCGGAAACGAGATAGATGATGCCGAGCCAAAGCAGCGTTTTCCTTCGCCCGAGGGTGTCCGTGGGCCAGCCGCCGATCAAGGAGCCGAGGACAGTGCCATAGAGCGCGGAGCCCATGGCGAGGCCGTGCTCGGTGGGGCTGAGATTCCAGAGGGACTGGATGGTTTTTTCCGCACCGGAAATGACGACGGTATCAAACCCGAAGAGAAATCCGGCGAGCGCGGAGACGACGGACCAATAGATGTGGCGGTTCATGCAGGAGGTGGCGTCGAGATGCCTTCGCGGCGGGGAGCTGTCAGCAAGGATCTTGCAGGTCGGTAAATATCCTGTCCTGACAACTTGGCTAAGTTGTAAGGTCGCGAGCGTGAAAGTGTCCGGCCCCAAGCATGTGGAAATCTCGCGCCAGCTCCGTGCGGAAATTGCTTCGGGGAAATACGGGACGGCGGGCCGGCTGCCGAGCGAGGCGCAACTGGCGGCGCGCTTCGCGGTCTCGCGGCCCACGGCGGCCCAGGCGCTGCGGGCCCTGGAGACGGATGGGCTGGTGGAGCGCAAGGCGGGCGCGGGCACGTTTGTCCGTGGAGCGGGAGGCGCGGCGACGGCCAGCTCGCGGCGCTTGCTCGCGCTACTCATTCCGGATCTCGGGAACACGGAGATTTTCCAGCTCATCTGCGGCGAGATCGCCAGCCTGGCGCGGGTGCATGACTACAGCTTGATCTGGGGCGGCTCCGGGCAGCCGCGGCTCGATGCCGGGGCGAGCCTGCGCCACGCGGAGCAATTGTGCCGCCAGTACATCGAGCAGCGGGTGAGCGGAGTGTTCTTCGCGCCATACGAGCTGGTGCCGGAGCAGGGAGAAGCGAATCGCCACATGGCGGTGATGCTGCGCGATGCGGGCATTCAAGTGATCCTGGTGGATCGCGATCTGGTGCCGTTTCCGGAGCGGAGTGATTTCGATCTCGTGGGCGTGGATAACATCGCAGCCGGCTGGCTGCTCGGACGGCATTTGCTCAAGCTCGGATGCCGCGAGCTGCGCTTCGTCACGCGCCCGCTCTCGGCTCCCACGGTGATGGCGCGGATCGCCGGTGTGCGCGAGGCGCTGGCGCAAAGCGGGCGGCCCGTGCGCGACGACCTGGTCTGCACCGGGGATCCGGGCGACCCGAAATTTGTGCGCCGGCTGCTCTCGCCCAACCGGCCCGACGCGCTGGTGTGCGCCAACGATCACACGGCCGCGCTGCTGCTCCGGACCTTGCATCAATTGAAAATCGCGGTGCCGAAGCAGGTGCGCGTCGTCGGCGTGGACGATGTGAAGTTTGCCACGCTGGTATCTCCCGCGCTCACGACGATCCACCAGCCGTGCCGGGACATCGCCATCACCGCGTTTCGCGCGATGCAGGAGCGCCTGGCGGATCCTACGCTGCCGGCGCGGCATCTGGTGCTGTCGCCGAGGCTCATCGTGCGCGATTCGTGCGGCGCGTATCTCGGGGAGCGCTAGAGGAGCGACGATTGATTCGGCGCAGGATTTGCTGCTAAACGCCGCGCACCTCCATCGCCACCGGCCCCGCTTTGTTTTAGTGTCCTCAAATTTCAGCCCATGCGTCTTTTCCGTAGTCTCTTTGCCCTTGCCGTATTGTCCTCTGCCACCGCGTGGGGCGCCCCGCCGCCTACCTTGTATCCGGATACACTGAAGCTTTCCATTCCCGCTCCCGCCACGGGAGTGCGGGCACAGGTCCAGCTGGGATATAGCGTCGCGACGGATGGGAACTTGACGGCCATCGGTGCACCGTTTGGTGATTCAAATACTGAAAATTTCGGCGTCGTCAAAATCGTGGACACCGCCACCGGGACCTTTTTGCGCCTCATCCGTAATCCCGATCCAGCGGTTCTCACGAGTGACGGTTTCGGCTACATCGTGGCTATTTCCGGCGGAAAGCTGGTGGTGGGGGGGCGGATCGGGGGTCATGTCTACGTGTATGACCTGACGGCACCCGTCACCTCCGGGCCGCTCCTCTCGCTCACACAAACGACGAACGGTTCCTCGGGGACCACGCTCGCCATTTCGGGGTCGCGGATCATCGTCGGTTCTCCGAATGCGAGTTCCGGAGGCATCGCTCGCATCTATGACTTGAGCAGCCCCACGCCGGCAGAGCCCGTGGTCACTCTGCCGAATCCAGCTCCCGCGGAAGCCGGCGCCTTTGGCTGGTCCGTCGGAATTTCCGGCACGCAAGCTGTGGTGGGAGCGACGGGATCCGTCTTCTTCGATGCAGGTCGAGCGTACACCTATGACTTGGCGGGGCCCACCCCCACGGTTCCGACTTTCACCCTGCTGAATCCCAACCCCGGGCCCTCGGACACTTTTGGCTACGCGGTCGCCATTTCCGGAAATCGCGTGGCGGTCTCGGCGCCGCAAAAATCCATCGGCGGGGACGCGTTCGGTGCGGTCATGGTTTATGATTTGTCCGGCGCGACGCCGGCGACCCCGGCCACGACTCTGCCCAATCCCGGTGGATCGCAGAGCGGTTTCTTTGGAGCGGCGACGGCCATGGCCGGGACCCACCTGGCGGTCGGAGCGCCCTTCTTCGGGCATGGCGGGGGCAGTGTCTATGCCTACGAACTCGCGGGCGCGTCCCCCGAGGTGCCGATCGCGACCTTGAATAATCCCCGGCTCGCAACTGAGGATCGGTTCGGCTACTCGGTCGCCGTTGGGACCAAGGTGGTGGTCGGCGCTCCCTTGGACGATGTTCGCGCGACGGATGCCGGCGCCGCCTACTTATTTGAATGGCCAGCCGGCGGCCCCGGCACTCCCATCATTTTCGATCAGCCTTATCCCGCGTTGAATGACGGCTTCGGCTTTGCCATGGCGTCCTCGGGCACGCGCGTGCTCATCAGCGGGCCGGGCACCGACACGAACGATCCAGCCCTTCTCGCGGGCAATGCGCGGCTCTTCGATTTGGCCAGCCCCACACCAGGGACACCGACGGTGTTTTTTGAAAATCCCGCGCCCGTCCAGCTCGATTACTTCGGATGGGCAGTGGCTCTCTCCGGGCGGTTTGCCGCCATCAGCTCCCATAACAGCGGCAAAGTGTATGTTTATGATTTGAACAGCACGACGCCGAACGTGCCCGTGCGGACGCTGACCGATCCGGCGCCTGGACCCGGCCACTCCTTCGGCGACGCGGTGGCGCTTTCCAGCACGGCGCTCGCCGTGACGGCGCCGGGTTCCAGCGGGACGGTGTACGTTTACGATATCTCCCTTTCCAGCGCGCCGATTCTCACGGTGCCCCGGCCCGCCGCCGCACCGCAGAATTCAAACACCGTTTATCTGGCCTTGGAGGGCCACCGCCTCGTGGCCGCCTGGTCGGTCACCTTTTTCGGGGATTCCGCAGTCTCTTACGCGGGGGTCTACGATCTGGCGGGCGCGACCCCCACCACGCCGGCCGTGGTCCTCAATGTTTTTGGAAAAATCACGGGGGTCGCGATCGATGGAAGTCGCGTCGCCCTGGCTGAATCCACGGAGACGGACGTTTACCAGCTCGATTCCGCCACGCCTGGCACCCCGGCATTCGAAATTCTTAGCGGCGGTTGCGGAGGGATCCGTCGCCATCCAAGGGGATCTGGTGGCGGTGTGCTATCCGTCCGCGTCCTTCCCTGATAACAAGGGGGAGATCAAAGTCTTCGAACTCGCGGGGGAATTTCTCCCGCACATCCCTTTCGCCGCCTACACGCTGACGAAACCCAATCCACAAGCTTACGACCGCTTCGGCACATCCATCGCCTTCGTGGGCGGATCGCTGGTCGTCGGTGCGCGGGGCGATGACACCACCGCCCTAGACAAGGGAGCGGCCTATGTCTTTGGCAATGCCCTCAGCGACGCGGATGGCGACGGTCTGCTGGATCTCTGGGAGATCGCCCACTTTGGCAGCCGCTCCGCGCACCGTGCCACCGACGACACCGACGACACCGACGGCGACGGAAGCAGCGAACTCGCCGAAATGGCCTTTGATCAAAATCCGCTTTCCCCCGACGCCACCGCCGCACCGGCTCCGGTGATGGAGAACGGCTATCTGACGATGACGATTACCAAGTGCGCCGGGGTCAACTACGTGGTGCAAAGCGCGGGGACGCCGGCAGACGCCGATTTCTCCGCTACGACCACCACCGTGCTGACGGACAACGCCACCACGCTGAAAGTGCGCGACAATGTGCCGGTCGGTGCGGAGGCGAGCCGCTTTCTCCGGGTGCGTGTGGCGCCGTCGCTCTGAGCGGAAGCGTGCTGTCGCGAAGCGGTTTCCTCGCTGCGCGGTTGAATCACGCAAAAGTGGACGTGTGTCTCCGCCTCCGTAGATTGCCCCCGCTTCGAGTGTCCGAAACCATGTCCAATCCATCCGTCCCAACTCCGCCACCCGACGGGAATCCCGGCGGTCGAATCGCCGAAGCCATCCTCAATCTCCTCGGCCACATTCCCGAGACCGACGAACACAAAAGCCGGAATCCCGCCAAGCGCGCCCGGAGCGTGGCCCACGGGGCGGCGACGAAAGCGGCGCTCGCTGCGGGCACGCTGGCCCTTCCTCCCGGCCCACTCGGTTGGCTCACCATTCTGCCCGAGCTCATTGCCGTCTGGAAAATTCAGGCCCAGATGGTCGCCGACATCGCCGCGCTCTACGGGCGGAAGGCTTCGCTGACCCGCGAGCAGATGCTCTACTGCCTGTTCCGGCACATGGCCGCGCAAGCGGTGCGCGACGTCGTGGTCCGCGTGGGCGAGCGCTTTATGGTCCGCCGTCTTTCGCTTCGCACCTTGCAGTCCGCCGCGCAGAAAGTCGGCCTCCGCGTCAGCCAGCGCGCTATCGGCAAAGGCTTCTCGCGATGGCTTCCGGTCGTGGGCGCGCTCGGCGTGGCGACCTACGCGTTTATCGACACCGGCCAGGTAGCCGCCGCCGCCATCGAGCTCTTCGAACGCGAAATCGAAATCGAGCCGGAGCCCGGCGATTCCTCCGCGGCGAATCAAAAAGCTGAATAGAGCTACGAGCGGTCGCTGGCGCACCGGAGCCGCAACCTTCGCTCGATCCCCGGGTTATTCCCCGAGCAAATAACGTGGCTCCCGCCACGGCTGGAACCGTGGCCTGCTCGAGAAACTCAGAATTCCTATGAAAGCTCATCTGCATCCAGTGGTCCGCTTCACCAGTGCCATGCTCCTCGGCGCGGCTTTCCCTGTTCTCGCCGGTCCCTGGCCTGCCTGGCGCGGCGCGGACGGCACGGGCCTCTCGACGGAAAAAAACCTGCCCCTCACGTGGGGCAAGGATCAAAATGTGCGCTGGCGCGTGGACCTGCCGGAGCGCGGAAATTCTTCGCCCATTGTGTGGGGCGACCGGATCTTTGTCACCCAGGCCGTGAGCGGCGAAAACAAGCGCACGCTCATGTGCTTCGACCGCGCCACGGGAAAGCTGAAGTGGCAATCCGGCACCACCTACACCGAGCGTGAATCTACGCAGCGGGAAAATCCGTACTGCTCGGCCACGCCGGTCACGGACGGCGAGCGCGTCATCGCGTCCTTCGGCTCGGCGGGCTTGTTCTGCTATGACCTCGACGGCAAGGAACTCTGGCATCGTAACCTCGGCAAAATGGAGCACATGTTTGGCAATGCGGCGTCTCCCGTGCTGATCGACGATTTGTGCATCCTGAATTTCGGCCCGGACGAAAAAGCCCGCCTCATCGCTGTCAACAAACGCAATGGCGAGACGGTGTGGGAGGCGCAGCCCCCCAAGGTCGATCCCGCGGACATGCCGCCCCGGTTCGGTGGCGGCGGGGGCGGGCCGGGAGGAGATCAGAATGGTCCGGGCGGTGATCGCGGTGGACCGGGTGGGCAGCGTGGTGGTGGTGGGTTTGGAGGAGGCGGTGGTGGAGGTTTCGGTCCGGGGCAAATGCTGGCGCCGAGGATGATTTCGGAGGGCGATAAAAATGCGGATCAAAAGCTGACGGCGGAAGAATTCTCCGCCGTGGCGGCAAACTGGTTTGGCAAGCTGGACCAGGACGGTGCCGGAAAACTGGATCAAGCGGTCTTCATGGAGCGCATCGGCGAAGTGTTATTGCCGCCGCCACCGGGCGGGGCCGAGGCGCGCCCCGACGGCGATAACCAGCGTCCTGGAGGTGATGGCCAGCGTCCCGGTGGAGGGCGCCGCGGCTTTGGCGGACGTTTCTTGGGGGGAGCTCTTTTTGCTGCGGCCGATGGCAACAAGGACGGCACCGTGACGAAGGAAGAATGGAGTGCGACCTTCACCAAGTGGTTCACCGAATGGGACACGGAAAAAGCCGCCGCACTCGATGAAGCCAAGCTGCGCGAAGGCCTGAACCAATCGCTTCGTCCGCAATTTGGCGGCGGCCTCGGGGGTGCCGGCGGACCGGGCGCCCGTGGTGGTGGTGGACAATTTGGCGGTCCCGGCCGCGGGGGCGGCGGCGCCGGTGGGCCGGGACGCGGAGGGCCCGGTGGTGGCATGGGCGGCGGAATGGGCGGTGCCTCGTGGAGCACCCCGGTGCTCGTCAAAGCCGATGGGCGCGAGGAGTTGGTCATCTCCTTCCCGGGCAACCTGGCCGCCTACGATCCCAAAACCGGAAAGCAACTTTGGGTGAGCAAAGGTCTCGGTGGGACCATCTATTCCAGCCCCGTCGCCGGCGAAGGCGCGCTCTTTGCCTCCACGAGCGGGCCCGGCGGCGGTCCGGCCATTGCCGTGAAGCCCGGCGGCAATGGCGACGTCACGGAGAGCCGCCGCCTGTGGCGCCTGGATCGCTTCAAGGGCGCCATTGGCTCCGGCGTCATTCGCGAAGGTTATCTGTATACGATCAGCCAGGACGGCATCGCCGCCTGCACGGATTTGAAGGACGGCAAAACCGCGTGGGAGGAGCGGCTGAAAGGCGCCGGCAGCCGCAGCAGCTGCTGGTCTTCCATGCTTTTCGCCGATGGCAAAATCTACCTGCCCAACCAATCCGGCGACGTCTTCGTCCTGCGCGCCGCGCCGAAATTCGAACTGCTGGCGACCAACTCCGTAAACGAATCCACCAACGCCTCGCTCGCCGCTTCCGACGGCGAACTCTTCCTGCGCACCGACAAGGCCCTCTGGTGTTTCGGCGCACCGAAGAATTAAGTGCTCCGTGGATTACGCGATCGAATCGTCGCGCGCGATTTGCAACTTCACAGCACCGTCAGCCGAATCAGCGCCAGGATTTCGTGGGTGAGTCTCGCCGCGATATTCACGTTTGATCGGACGCCACGTCCCAATCTTCCAACGACAA
>FTCB01000457.1_pt1 | contig 18896 bp, 11 predicted proteins | sample 1639431 | NCBI WGS metagenome assembly FTCB01 (sample SAMEA3914864, study PRJEB12502) | metagenome | biome: forest; material: soil | place: USA | collected 2012-03-12 | depth 0.3 m
GGGCCGAGGTTCCTCCCCGTGGTCCTCGAGTTCCTTCATCTCATCAGCGATCCGAGATGGAGAGATGTCCGGGAAAAACACTGACAGGGGCACCAGACAGGCTTTGCGGTGACCGTTGCGTTCAATAATGAAAGCCTCGCCGTTTTCCGCAACGCGATCGAGGATCTCACCCGGTCGAGTTCGCAGTTCAGTCATCGAAAGTAGGGAGAAATCTTGGGCCATATTAGTGCTGCAAGGACGCGCCCGGCCACCTGCCGGTGCGACGCCAGACCTCGTATTTGTTCAGCCATTTTGCGGCGTGGCCTAGCACGAAGGTTAGGTCATGGCGCCCGGGATTCCACATCTGCGGGTGCAGGTAGCAGATATTCCCTTCGTTGTATTTGTGCGGGCTGCCGGCCTGGAGTTCGGGCTTGGTGATGAAGACCCGCGGCATCTGGTTGGGGTAATTGGGGAAGAAGATCGACGCGATGTATGTGATCGCAGCTGAGGTCTGCAGCACGGATTTGACAAAAACCTCGCCGCTGCTCGTTGGATGAGCCTCAACGTACGCGAAGGTCCTTGTGGCGCGGAGGACCTCAGACCGAATGCGTTGGATATCCATTTTAGCCAACCCTCCTAAACGAGTATTCACCTCCCAAGTCTTCACGCATGGTGAGAGGCTTTCGGCCTCCCAATTCCTGCGCTGGGGTCTGTCCTTTTGCTCGGACTTCTCCGTTAGGCAGAATCTCGATTTCGACTTCCTCCTCTCGGTCGAGGATGGCTTCAAGTTCGGCGATAGTTGGTCGGCTCATAAAATTAACGAGTCGCACGATCGTGCGGTCGAATGAAAGTGCTATCAAGTGAATGGGTGGAGGGTCAACACTTATTTTAAGAGGTCGACTCCCCATGGCGTATGCGATGCGACCCCTCGAGGAGGTGGGTCATCAAGCCGGAGGCCTCCACTCCAGACTTCCAATCCCCCTCGAAAGCTGGCACACTCCAGCGCAACTAAAGGTTCCAGGTCCCGGCACTCACCCGCCGGCAATCCATCACGGCAAGCATCACGGCAAGCATCACGGCATCGCATTCTTCTTTTCGTGAAAACGCAGCTCTCCCTTCCGCACCGCAAATTCGTCAACCGCCTCCTCTCCGGCGTCAGCGCCAAGGACGCCTACCTCCACGCGTTCCCCGACGCCCAACCGAGCACCGCCCGCAGCGGCGGCCCCCGGCTTCGCAACCGATCGCATATCCAGGCCGAACTCGCCGCGCTCCGCCAAAAAGCCGAGTCGCTTCCAAACACCGATTTCCTCACCTACGTCGAATCCCGCCGCTTCTACGCCCGCGTCGTCCGCGCCCAAGCCGCCACGCTCCCCAACGACTCCGATTTGTGGAACGTGCGAAAATCATCAAAAGGCATCATCTACCTCAGATTTCCCGACAAGCTCCGTGCTCTCACTTTCGACGCCAAACTCGCCGGCTACGACCGCCCAAAACGCGGCGCCGATCCCGCTGGTGAACTCAGCCAGCTGAGTCAACTCCTTGCCCGTCTCCGCCAAAACACTCTCACACCCGTGGTAGCCTCCAGCAACAGCACGGATCGAAGCACTCCTTTGGTCGCCGAAATCACGAGACCCAATGTCCTACAGGCGTGCCGAACGCTCTTCGTTCTCATCGCCTTCGTCTTCTTCATGACCATCGCCCGCGCCGAAGAGCCCGCCTACGATTTCATCCTTCGCCATGGCCGCATCATCGACGGCACCGGCAATCCCGCCTACCACGCCGATCTCGCCGTGAAAGATGGTCGCATCGCCGCCATCGGCCAAATCACTGCCACTGCCAAACAGGAGTTTGACGCTACCAACCTCGTGATCGCGCCCGGCTTCATCGATGTGCACACGCACGCGGAGGACGTTGACGATCAGCCCCTCGCCGAAAACTTCGTGCGCATGGGCGTGACCACGCTGGTGCTGGGAAATTGCGGGGCTTCCGAGCTGAACCTCGGCGTGTTCTTTCATCATCTTGAGGAGCGCACTTTTTCGCCGAATGTCGCGAGTCTCATCGGGCATGGCACCATTCGGCGGCGGGCGATGCATGGGTCGTTCGATCGGGTGCCGACGCCCGAGGAGCTGGAGCAAATGAAGGCGCTGGTGCGGCAGGCGATGGAGGATGGCGCCGTGGGAATGTCGACGGGCCTGATCTATTTGCCGGGGGCGTTTGCCAAGACCGAGGAGATCATCGAGTGCGCGAAAGTGGCGGCGGAGTTCGGCGGGCTGTATGCCACGCATCAGCGCAGTGAGTCGCGGGAGATTTTCCAATCGCTCGACGAAATTTTCCGCATCGCGCGCGAGGCGCATATCCGCGTGGAGATTTCGCATTTGAAGCTCTCGGGGCCGGGAAACTGGGGGAAGACGGATCAGGTGCTGGCGGCGATTGAGAAGGCGCGCGCGGAGGGGCTGGACGTCACGCAGGATGAGTATGTCTACACGGCGTCGAGCACCGGCATCAGCCAGCTCGTGCCGGAGTCCATGCGCGAGGGTGGCGGCGCGAAGTTTTTGGAGCGGCTGCACGACCCTGCCGTGAAGGCGAAGTTTGTGGAGCAGATGAAGGAAACCCTGAGCAAGCGTCCGGGCACGGACTACGCGTATGCGGTGATTGCATCGTACAAGCATGAGCCCGCGCTGAATGGGCTGAATGTGGTGGAGGCGGCGAAGAAAGTGCGCGGCGCGGATGCGCTCGACGACCAAATCGAAACCATCCTCGATATCGAGACGCATGGCGGCGCGACGGCGGTGTTTCACGGGATGTGCGAGCCGGATCTGGAGGCGTTCATGCGGCATCCAAACACGATGTTTGCGAGCGATAGCGGGGTGCGGAAATTCCAGGTGGATGTGCCGCACCCACGCGGCTACGGGAACAATGCGCGCGTGCTCGGTGTGTATGTGCGCGAAAAGCACGTGCTGCGGCTCGAGGACGCCGTGCGCAAAATGACGTCGCTGCCCGCGACGACCTTCCGCCTGGCGGAACGCGGGGAGCTGCATCCGGGCTACTGGGCGGACCTCGCGGTGTTCAACCCGGAGACGGTCGCCGACCACGCGACCTTTGCGGATCCGCATCATTACTCGACCGGTTTTCGCTACGTGTTTGTGAACGGCGTGCTGGTCGTGAATGACGACAAGCACACCGAGGCCCGGCCGGGAAAAATTTTGCGCCATGTAGTGCCGAAGGCGGAGACCGCCGCGCCCACCGGGGAGGTGGGAGGAAAATGAAGGACGACAAAGAGTGGCACGGGTTTTCAACCCGTGGAGAATTCATACACGGGTTGAAAACCCGTGCCACTTTCTGCGCCGCCCCGCGGTGCTTGTGGCTGTCGACGGATGAATGATTTGAGGCACAATGGGAGCTAACTTATGAGCACAGAAAAGACCCTCCATATCGGCGAAATGACCATCCGCGTGGTGGTCGCTGACGAACTCATCCAAAGCTTCGACGCCTTCATGCCCGCGACCGGACTCGGACCGGGGCTGCATCTGCACACGAAGATGGACGAGATCTTTTATGTCTATGCCGGAAAAGTAGAGATCACCGTGGGTGACAAAGTGATCGTCGCCGGGCCCGGTGACATCGTGCGCGTGCCGAAGATGACGCCGCACAAATGGCAATCGCTGGAAGTGCCGGCGAAGATGCTGTTCTCGTTCATTCCCGGCCAGGACCAGGTGAAGTATCTCACCGAACTCGCGGAACTCGCGAACAGCGGTGCTTCATGGCGGGACAGCATCGCCGAGCTGCAGCGAAAGTACGACAACAAGCCGCTGTAACGAGCGCGTTGCCTTCCTCTCATTCCTTCGCCCACTATCGTTGTCGCATGAAATTCCTTCCCGTCGTTTTTTCAACGCTCCTCGCCATGTCACTCTCCACACACGCCGATGATGCCTCGCCGATCGCCGAGGGCGCGAAGCCGGAGGTGCTGAGCGAAGGCTACATTTTCACGGAAGGGCCGGCGACGGATCGCGACGGCAATGTATTTTTCACCGATCAGCCGAACGATCGCATCGTGAAATACAGCGCGGCGGACGGAACGTTTTCGGATTGGCTGAAACCGGCAGGCCGCAGCAACGGGACGTTTTTCGACCAGGCGGGAAATTTGATCGCGTGTGCCGACGAGAAGAATGAGCTGTGGTCGATCGCGCCCGACAAAAAGGTGACGGTGCTGCTGAGCGATTTCGGCGGGAAGCTACTCAACGGGCCGAACGATGTGTGGCTGCGCTCGGATGGGAATTTGTATTTCACGGACCCGCTGTATGCGCGCGACTATTGGAAGCGTGACAAGGCGCCGCAGCAGCCAGGACAGTACGTGTATTTCTTCGACATGAAGACGAAGAAAGCGACTCCGGTGGCGACGGATCTCAAGCAGCCCAACGGCATCGTCGGCACGCCCGATGGGAAGACGCTCTACGTGGCGGACATCGGTGCGGGGAAGACCTACTCCTACGCGATCCAGCCCGACGGCACGCTCACGAACAAGACGCTGTTTTGCGAGATGGGCTCGGACGGAATGACGCTCGATGCGGAGGGAAATGTTTACCTCTCGGGCAAGGGCGTGACGGTGTTCGACAAGACGGGAAAGAAACTGACGAACATTCCGATTCCCGAGCCATGGACGGGAAATGTGAAGTTCGGCGGCAAGGACCGCCGGCTGCTTTTCATCGCCGCGAGCAAGAAAGTGTACGGCGTGAAGATGCGCGTGCCGGGAGCGCAGTAGCCGCTACGGCCGCGTCACCTGCACCCGCAGGAAGCGCTTCGGGTGCGCGGGATCGCCGATGGTGTAGAGGTCGCGGACCTGAACGCTGCGCGTCGCACCACTGCCGGTCTCGGAGACCGTAACCCCGCCGAGCAACGCGATAGTGGCGCCGCCGGCGGTGCTGGACGCGAGATTGGTCCAACCTCCAGCGGGTTCGTCAGCACCCTGCACGGTGAGCGTGAGATCGGTGTTGGCGACGATGCGGGTGAAATTGATCGCCAGTCGCCCGCTGGGCAAACTCGCCGCGGGCAGCGGAGACTGCGCCGCCGCCATAGGATTTCCGCCAAACGCGTATTCGATGCGGTTGACCAGGCCGTCGTGTTCGACGTCAACAAAGTCGCCGATGACGGCGGGGTTGTGGAGGTCGGCGGGGAAATTGGTGGTGAGCCACGCGTGCCACTGGGTGGAAGCGACGCGGGTGAGCACGACATCATTGCCGGTGCCGCCGGTGTAGCTGATTTTCCACCACTGCCCATCCTCGAAAAACTCAGAGTTTTGTGGAAGGCCCGCGAACGTGCCGGCGACCGGACCGCTGCTCGCGCTGTTGTCGATGATGCAGAACGTGGAACCCACCGCGAGACCGGGTGCGGCGATCAGGTCGAGGGTGCCGGCGAGAGTCACGGAGCTCGCAGCATTGGTGAGTTTGAGTTGATCATAGTCCGTGCCAGTGGTGGGGCCATTGACCCGGACGCGAAAGGTGCCGCCAGCGTTCACCGCAAGGCTGCCATTGGCCATGCGGATTCCGGTAGTAGCGCCGAAAGCAAGCACGCCGGTGCCGGTGACGGTCACGCCGCCATTCAGGCTGCCGCCCAGCTCGATGCGGCCAGCCTGCACGGTGGTGGTGCCGGTGTAAGTGTTGGCGGCATTGAGCCCAAGAGTGCCGGTGTTGATTTTGGTGAGACTGCCATTAGTGATCGGCACCTCGACGGCGAGGTCGGTCCCAGAGATCACGTTAACGACGTCGAACGTGCGCGTGGCGCCGCCAAGATCCACGAGCCCGCTGCTGCCGCTACCGGTGCCATTCGCGATCGTCGCGGCCACGCTCCCGAGTCCACTGACCGTCACGTCGCCGGACACGAGAATTTTCGCCGGCGTCGTGGCGTGCGGCATCAGATTGATCGTATTGAACGTGAGCGTCCCACCCGCCAGCGTGAAGGTCTGCGCGGCATCCACCTGCAGCGTGTGCACGCTAAAGCTGGCGGTGCCACTGAGCGTGACCGGGCCGGAAAACTGCGCAGCAATCGGTGTGGAATCGGACGTGGGCACATAGCCAACGGTGAGCGAGCCACCGGTGAGATTGAGAACTTCGCGATTGTAGAGCTTGCGAATCGTGTACGTGCCGGACGCGAGGGTGATGTTGACGTTCGCATTCGGCCGATCGAGGACCACAGTGTCATCGCTCGCAGGCAGGCGGACGGCGGGAAGGGTCAGGGGTCCCACACGGGTCAACTGCCCCGTGCCCTGAACGGGCGCCGTCGGAGCGATCCCGCTATTCCAATTCGTAAGCGTGGTCCATTGCCCGCTGGAGTTAGTCATCCAGACGGCCGGGACGAGTTGGTCCTTCAGAAATTCGATGCCGCCCTGAATGACGTCAACATCGGTAAAGGCCTTGCCGTCTTGATTGCCATTGAGAAACATCTTGCTGGCGTATTGCCAGAATCTCCACGGATGCGTGGGATTCGGTGCGTCGTCCCACGGGCCATAGATGTTGGTGAACGTGTCCTTGGGGTGGCCGGTCTGGACGGGGATCGAGGCGGGATCGTCATTATTCGCATAGCGCGCGTTCCAGAGCGGGGTATTGGAGACGATTTGCGTGCGCAGCGCGACGGAGGCATTGCCGATGATCCCAGCGTAGTTGCCGTTGACGTAAATTATCGGGCGGACGCCCATCACGGAGTAGATGCGGTCGGAGAAATCGATGCAGAATTGCGCCAGTTGATCGTTGGTGCGAAAGCCGTCGCCCGCTTCGAAGTCGTGCACGGGGAGAAGGTAGCCAGGGCGCATCCAGGCACCGGCCATTTGGATGAAGTGGTCGGCTTCATCGGTGCCGGTATTGGCGATGTTGTTGGCGTTTTGAGTGCTGGCGATGACGTCGGGCCGCGAGAAATGGTAGGAGCCAGCGTACATGCCCGCGTTGGTGGCACGGGTGATGTTTTGGACGAAGTAGGGGTCGTCGTAGCGCTCAGAGAGGCTGAAGGTGTTGTCGCCAACAGAGTAGCCGCCCTGTCGGTGATCCTGACCGGTAGTGCCGCCGCGGCTGGCGCGGATGAAAACGAAATCGCGACCATCGCCGAGCGTACCGTCGACCGATTGCGTAGTGGGGCGCTTGAGCGTGGCCCAGCTGGTGATGGAGATGTCACCTTGGTAGGTGGAGACATCGAGGCCGAGAAGGCGCTGCGCCTCGGCGGGGGCGGTGGAGGTGAGGATGGCGGTCAGGACGAGGAGACGCCAATGCATTTCCCTTTTGGGGCGGGCCCGGTCAGCGCAAACTTTCTGGGGCGAAGAAGCCGTCTGCATGAACGGTCGGTCCCTATAGCCATTCCAAGATACCGCACAAGGTAAACATTTTAACGAACGAAAGTATTTTATGACGGAGAGCTACCGGGCGCGAAGCCAGGCGAGGAGATCGGCGAGGTCCTGGGGTTTGAGGACGGACTCCAGGCCTTCGGGCATGAGGGATTTGTTGCTGGGTTGCTGGCTGGCGATGTCGCTGCGGAGGACGGGGAGTTCGGTGCCGCCGGGGAGTTTGAGGACGAGGTTGTTGGCGGTTTCGGCGGAGATGAGGCCGGAAAGTTCGCCGCCGGCTTTGAGTTTGAGGGTGTGGGCTTTGAAGCGGACTTCGATGGCGGCGTTGGGGTCGAGGATGGCGGTGAGGAGCCAGTCGGTGGGCTTGTCGGCGACCATGGCGAGGTCGGGGCCGACTTCGTGACCGTCGGCTTTCAAGCGATGGCAGGAGGCGCATTGCTGCTGGAAGAGGGCGTGGCCGTGCTCGGCGGAGCCTTTGAGATTCGCGACGGAGGCATAGTCGGCGATGACGCGGGCGCGGTCTTTGGTGGAGGGTTTGGGAATGGGGACATTCGCGGTGGATGGCGCGGGTGTGGCGGAACGTTGATTAAGTTTGGCGAAGAGCGGGCTATCGGGGGTGAGTGAGGACATGATGGCTAAACGCATTTGCGGGTCCTCGGCTTCGCGCCCGGCGAGTTTGGTGAGCGTGGCGGCGGTGCTTTCGCCGGGGAAGGCGCCGAGGGTGAGGGCGAGTTGATGGCGCACGATGAATTCCGGGTCGTCGGCTTTGGTGATCACTGCGGGGAGGATGTCGAGTTTGGCGGTCTCGCTGACGCGAAGGGCTTCTACGCGCACTGCGGGATGCGAGTCGTTGAGTGCGGTGCGGACGGTATCGGCGTCGAGGGCGCCGATCGTGTCGAGCGTAGCGAGGGCTTGCAGGCGGGCTTTGGGGTTTGGCGATTTTCCCACGAGCTGTTGCAATGTAGGTGCGGCGTCTTTGGCCTGGCGCTCGGTGAGGAGGCGCTGGGCGGTGTCGCGTTGCCAGCCGTTGGGGCTGTCGATGGCGGTGGCGAGCGTGGTGTTGTCGAGTCTGGCGAGATTCGGGATGGGGCGCAGTTTGGCACCGGTGGGGAAGATGCGAAAGATGCGGCCTTTGTCGGCGCCGGCGCGGACATCGAGACGGCTGAGAGTTTCGGGTGCGATCCATTCGGGGTGCTCGAGGACGAAACGGTAGAAGTCGGCGACGTAGAGTGCGCCGTCGGGGCCGGTCTTGAGCATCACGGGGCGGAACCACGCGTCGGTGCTGGCGAGAAATTCGCGGTCCTGCTCGTCGTCGGCGCGTTTGCTGGTGAAGGTGGCGCCGAGGGGCGTGAGCGCTTCGCGGTGCACGACGTTGTGCACGGGCTCGCAGGCGAAGACGCTGGTGGCGAAGCCGGGGCCGAAGAGATCGTCGCGATAGGGGCACGGGCTGCAGCCGCTGGTGACGTGGCCTACTGATTGCGGCTGGTTAAAGCGGATGCCGGGATCGCTCACGGCGAAGACACGCATGGAGTCGGGATAGTTGGCGAGCATTTGCTTCGTGGTCTTCACCGCGAGCTCGGGATTTCGGCGGAGGTAGGCGTCGGCGATGGTGTAGTGCCAGAGCCACGTGGGATTGTTGTTGCCGAACCAATTGCCCCAGTCGTCGCGGCGGCGGCCGTATTGCGTGGAGCCACTCTCGGGCTCGAACTCGCCGGTATCGGGGCGGAAACGGTAGTCGCGACCGCTGATGCTGACGCCGTGGATCGTGCCACCGCTGTCGCCATTCGCGCCGTAGAGCCAGCCATCGAGGCCCCATTCGAAGCCGTTGAGCCGGTGCTGTTGATTGCCTTCTTTGAAGCCGTCGAAGAGCACGCGCGTTTCGTCGGCGCGGCCATCGCCATTCGTGTCGCGCGCGAAGAGAATGCGGGGCGCGGAGGAGATAAGAACGCCGTCGCGCCACGGGAGGAGGCCGTTCGGGAACGGTAGATTTTCGAGAAAGGTCGTCGCGTGATCGTAGCGGCCATCGCCATCGGTATCAGTGAGGATTTTTACTTTGCCTCCCTGCTGGCCTTTGCCGTCCATGCCGAGGGGATAGTCCGGCATCTCCACGACCCAGAGCCTTCCTTGCGCGTCCCATTCGAACGCGACGGGGCTCTCGATGAGCGGCTCGCTGGCTACCAACTCGGCGGTGAAACCGGGGCGTGGGCGCAGCGCGGCGAGTGAGTCCGCGGGCGACTTGGGCGGCGGCACGTCGTAAGCGATGAGCTCTTTGAAGGTGCGGGTGACGGACTCGGACTCGAGCGTGGCGACGGTTTCGTTTTGCCAGACGACGGAGTCGCGATGGAACCAGGCGCCGTTGTCGCGGCCCTCATGCACGAAAGGCAGTACCTTGGCCTTTGGTCCGGCGGGGCCCTGGGAGACGAGATGGGGCCAGCCGTGTTTCCAGCCGAGGTTCGCTTTCACCGTGCCGGCCCATAAATAAATGGCGTAGCCAGTGTCGTTGGATTGGATGACGTCGTCGAAGCCGTCGCCGTTGAGGTCGACGAAACGGAGCCCGTTGTCACGGCCTTGGGCGTCGAAAAGAGCGAGGCCGAGCGGTAGACTGAAATCGGCGGATTGCCATTTCTGATCCTTGTCGTTCCAGACGAAGATGCCGTCGTTGGTGATCGCTTCGCAGACGCCGTCGCGATCGAGATCGCGGAAGCGGAGGCAGCCCTTTGGCAGGTCGTGGGTGAGTGCGGGCTCGGGCTGCCAGGCGTTGTCACGGAAAGTCCAGGCATTGCTTGCGTCGAAGAGTGTGGCCTCGCCGGTTTTCTTCACGATGCCGAGTGCGGTGTTGGGCACTGCGAGATTCACCGGCGTTTTCGTTTCGTTCCAACGTTGTTTCTTCGGCTGCCAAATGCGCGTTACGGATTCGGTCATCACGTCCATGAAGCCGTCGCCGTTGACGTCGAGCAGGCGAACGCCGTGATCGGCGTCGGATTCCGAGCGGAGTTTGGCACCGGCGAGTGCGCTTTTTTCGAGCCGCGCGAGGGCCTCCTGAAAGTTCAGAAACTTCACGCGTTTGCCGTATTTTATTTCCGCGTAGTCGATGAACTCCACCCACTGTTGCGGCGAGCTCCAGCCGTACGGGTGAAAGACGGCGGTGAAAACGCCGCGCTGCTCGACGATGCGATCGAGCGCGGTTTTCCAATCGTCCAGCAGCGTTGGTGCGGCCATGCCCGCGATGTTGAAGGACTCCCAGTCGCTCGGAACGATGCAGGGGAATTCCCAGCACGTGCGGCCAATGACGTACGGGTAGGGATAGTCGTCGATGAAGCCGGCATAGTTTTCAAAGCTGCGCTTCATCGGTGGGCGCAGGACGTTTGGGAAATATTTGGCGAAGCGCTCGCCGGGCGGGAGAGTGAAGACGGAGGAATCAATGGCGAGGGTGTTTCCCTTTTCGCTCGCGTGCGGAAAAATCTCGGCGAAGAAGCGCGGGCTCGCGGAGTTCATCGAGTCGCAGCAGGGCATGCGGAAGGCGACGGGGCGGTTGCCCGGAATGCTCGCGAGCAGATCGACGCAGCCGTGGTAGGTCTTGGCGGCTTCCTCCAGCGATAGCTTGCCGAGCATGGGGCACGGGTGTGTGAGCGTGTGGACTTCGAGCGAGACGCCTTCCTTCAGCCAAGTCTGCAGTTGCGGATCGTCCGGCGAGACTTTGTTGGTCATGATGCTGACCGGAGCGCGGCCATCGAGGCGCTTGAGGCGATCGAGGATGGGGCGGAGGAAGGCTTCGTGCTTGGCGGTGTCGCGGAGATCGTCGATGGCGAGGATGATCACGGCGTCGACACCGGGTTCGCCGATCCATTGGGGGGTGGTGAGTTTTGGGGATTGGGGCGTGGGCCAGAAAGGGGAGGGGTCGTCGAGATAGGTGAAGCGGTTGGCGTCGGCGGCGTCGGCGGCGAGGGCGGACGAGGCCAGCGCGAGCAGGGAGAGAAAAGTAAGGCCGGCGGAACGGGCGGAGTGCATGTGGGTGGAAGTGACCGAGCGGTGATTAAACATGGGCTGCGGCTCGGGAGTGTAAATCCTGTTTGGCGAAGAGGCTTGGGGGAGCACCAAGTGGTAAGGCCACGAAAATCCCACCCTCAATCCCTTCCGAAAGCGGCGTCCCAATGGTAACGTGTGGCAAACGCGGCATGGCCGCTGGAGCCGCCGCCGTCCAAAGGCTGCGCCAGATTCGGACGCTTTCACGGATGTTTCCAAAACGAAGCAGTGGAATCGCAAGCGCAGCGGAGAGTGGTCGCACGATTCTCTTGCGGCCCGAGACGATCCAATTCGCGGCGAAATGACCTGGCTTGATTGATTGGGGGCCATCGTCGCGCGGCCAAACCACTGCACTCCATGAACATCGAACTTCTCGAAGTCCGTATCGCGCCGGCGTCGCTGGCGGGGCAAATTCTCACTTACACCGACGTGGACGGCGACCACGTCACCATCACGATTTCCAAGGGGACGTTATTGCCGGGGCTGTTTACTTTCGACATGGGGAGTGTGAATGGAGACAACTCGCTGAAGCAGCAGCTTCGGGCGATTGATTTGAGCGGGGTGCCGGACGTGACGGGCGCGGACATCATGGTGAAAGTGGCGAAAGGGCCAGGGGGCGATGGGTTGGCGGCGGTGGGGCGGATTAATGCCACGGGCAAAAATTTGGGAAAGATCACCATTCAAGGGGATCTGGGAGATCTGGAGGCCGGCACGGGGCCGATTGGGAATCCGGCGACGAAGGCGATCACGGTGCGGAGCACGGGAGCGTATGGACTGGTGACGCAAGGGGGCTCAGGCAACCTCGTCTGGAACATCCAGGGCGACGTGGCGTCGCTCAAAATTGCGGGCGACGAGAAGGATTCGCAGATCAATGTTTTCGGGGTGCTCGGGCCCGTGACCATTCGTGGCTCGATCGTGGGCGGAGACTTCGCGTTTGCGGGGTCGATTGGCACCACAGGAGGCATTGGTCCGATCAAAATCGGGCACGACATTCGCGGCGGCACGGGTTTTGGAAGCGGGCTTATTTCCTCGGAATTGGATCTCGTGAGCGTGACGCTGGGCGGCTCGCTCATTGGCGGCGCTGGGATGGAGAGCGGAGAAATTCGGAGTGTGCACCAGATCGGGGCGATGAAAATTGCGGGCGATGTGCGTGCCGGTACGGGCGATTTTTCCGGGCGCATCGATTCCTTTGGGGATCTCACCGCGCTCACGGTGGGTGGATCGTTGGTGGGTGGCTCGGGGAATCAGGGCTTAACCTCGGGCATTTTTCACGAGGGCCAGATCTTTGCGGTCGGAAATATGGGGCCGGTGAAAATCGGACGCGACATGGTGGGTGGGCCGGGCTTTGCGTCGGCGGAGATTCGCAGCCACGGTGCACTGGTGTCCATCGCGGTGGGCGGCACCATCCTGGGTGGCGGTGGCGTGGGCAGCGGGCAGATTGCGGCCGAGGCGGCGATGGGGCCGGTGAAAATCGCCGGCAGCGTGGTGGGCGGACCGGAAGTTTTCACCGGAATCATTCACGGCTATTCCACCATTGCGAGCATTCAGGTGGCGGGTTCCTTTGTGGGCAGCGCGAGCATGAACGGGATTGGTGGTTATGTGGAATGTGATGGGGCGCTGGGGAATGTCACCATCGGAGGTTCGATGCTGGGGGTGGGGCCTTCGACGGCTTATCTCTTTGCCAACGGCAATATGGGCGCCGTCAAAGTCGGCGGCACGATCCAAGGGGGAACTGGAGGTTCGTCTGGATATATCTCCGCTACGGGCAAGATCGCGAGCGTCACCATTAGGAGCTCGCTGGCCGGCGGGACCGGCCCCTTTTTGACCGGGGCGATTTTCAGCACTGGTGATATGGGGCCCATCAAGATCGGGCGGGATTTGGTGGGCGGTAGCCTGTTGTCCACAGCCACGACGGCGGTCGACGGGAGCGGCTTTATCTCCAGCGGAGGGCGGCTGAAGAGCGTGACCATCGGAGGCTCCATGGTGTCCGGCATCGATCAGAACGGCGCCTTTGCGCTCACGCGGAACGCGTCGATCCGGTCCGCTCAAGATATTGGCAGTTTGACCGTAAAAGGAAGTTTGATTGGCAACGTGACGCCGGGCGGAGCGTCCCCCGTGGTGATCACCGCGCTTCACGTGCCGGTTCCCACGGCGACGAGTAATCTGGCGATGGGCAAGGTCACCATTGGAGGGCGGGTGGAACTGGCGCAGATTCTGGCCGGGTACGACCAGGCACTGGCGCCGAGCGACGGCAATGCGCAGATCGGGCCGGTGATAGTGGGTGGTGATTGGGTGACGAGCAGCCTGGTGGCGGGCGTGCGCGACGTGGGCAGCGACGGGTTTGGCAATTCCGACGACGCGATCATTGGCGGCGGCGCAAGCATCGCGAAAATTGCGAGTATTGCGATCAAGGGGACGGTCACGGGCGAGGCGGGCGAGCACTACGGTTTTGAGTCGCACACGATCGGGAAGTTCAAGGCGCTTGGCTTTACGGCGGCGCTCACGACCGGGCAGGATGTGGTGAATCTTTCGGCGCTGACGGGAGATATGGCGTTGCGGGAGGTGTAGCTGACCAATGAGCGCTCCGCCGTCTTCCCGGCGTTGCGGGGGCGCCTTCCACGGGTTGAAAACCCGTGCCACTTTGACGGCTTGCCCGCGTGAATGGCGCGACCCGTGTGATTCCTGCTCTACGGATTGGCAAGGTAGGTGAAGAGTTGGCGGTAGCCTTGGTCGCGCTGCCATTGGTAGGCGCGCCAGTCGGTGGGGCGGTATTTGCTGACGAAGGCTTTGAGGTAATTTTGTGCGGTGGCGGCGGTGCTGGCGTTGCGCGGGGAACGGGCGACGTGGATGAGCTCGGGCCACGCGGTGGGGCCGAGGTTGGCGAGGTAATCGATGTCGAGGCTCTTGCCTTGTTCCCAGCGGGCGACATTGACGTGTGCGACCCAGCCGGCGACGTCGGCGAACTGGAGCGCGAAGAACAGCGCGAAAATGGCGAGGGCGTTGCGGCCCAGCAGCCAGTTGAAGCTGTGTCGCTTTTGCACAAACCATGCGAGCAGCACGAAGCCGACGGCGACCAGCGCGAGGAAGCAGCCGACATACACGCGCTTTTCCGTGAGGTGATAGGCGTCGGTGTAGAACATGAGCCGGCGCAGGACCCCGGCCAGCAGGACGAAATTTTGCAGGCCCCAGAGATGGGCGAGCGCTTTGAGCCAGCGGTTGCTCGCGATGGCGTCGCTTTGCTGGAACATGCCGGCAATGATCGCGGCGGAGAGGATGACGGCGATGATGAGATTATTGACGCCTGAGTGTAGAAATTCCGAGGCATTGATGCCCGCCGGCGGCGTGCTCTGCGCCCACAGGAAAATCGCATCGAGCGTGTTCACCATGCAAAAGAGCGCGTTGACGGCGAGGAGCGCGAGAGCGGTCTGCCACGTGGCGAGGCGGGCATCGGCGCGCGGGATGCGCGGGAGAAGGCGGGTCCACCAGCGCGGGGATTCGGGAGCGCGCATGCCGTGAAAGAGACCGAGGGCTGCGGTGGCGACGAGGGCCCAGGAGGCGACGCGGAGCGGGGTGATATCGAGATGGAGCCAGAAATTGAACAGGGTGTTGTCGGCGCGTTTGAGGAGATCGCCAAAGACGGCGTGGCCGGTGGCGAAGATGGCGCCGAAGACGGCCAGCAGCGCGAGCGAGGGGAGGAGCATCTTCATGAGGAAGACGGCACGAGCGCTGAGATCGGGAGTGCCGGCGCGAACGCTGGAGAGTCCGCGAGCCGCGGTGGCGCCGAGACCCATCCAGCGGAAGGGAGCGGTGATCAGGCCGAAGAGTGCTTCCGAGACCCGCGCCCAGAGTGCGGTGAGTTGTGGCTGAAAGACGTCGCCGGCCAAGGCGAGCGTGAGCGCGCCGGCGGCGATGAGATTGGAGAGCGAGAGCGCGATGGCCGATTGCAGGGAGGTGGCCGCGAGCAGCAGCGCAATGAGCCACGTGCGCAGACGGGGCCGGGAGCGATGTTGCAGGAACAAGAGCAGACCGACCCCGGCGAAGAAGACGCCGACGGAGGCGCCGAGGTAACCATCCCAGAAGAGGAAATCGAAGAGGGCGGTGGTGAGGCCGGCGGGGATGAGGATGCGTGCGACTTGCCAGAGCGCGGCGAAGTCCACGGTGGTGGCGGTATTGGGCGTGGTTTCGGTGTTCATAAAGCGGCCGGTGTTTCAGAGATGCTTTGTGTGACAAAGTATGTGGACAAAAAGAGGATAGGATCTGCGGGACCAATAGGACCGATGCGAGCGGGCTGGTGAATCATTGGGCGGTGAATACGGGAGTGGTCGGGCGAATCTTTCATTTCGATTTTCCGGCTTTCACGATGCTCTCGAGCACGGCGAGGTACTCGGCGAAGGCGGCGCGGCCTTTTTGCGTGAGGCCGTAGCTGGTCTGCGGGCGATCGAACACTTCCTTGATAATCGAGACGTGGCCGGCGTCGTGCAGGGTGCGGAGGTGCGTGACGAGGTTGCCGTCGCTCATTTTCAACTCGGCTTTCAAATCCTGAAAGGACCAGCTCGGACGCGTGGCGAGCAGCGTCATGATGCCGAGCCGGCCGCGCTCGTGGATGAGCTTGTCGAGTTTTTCGAAGTCGAACATGGCGCGCTAGGCGTGGATGCCCTCCGGGGCCCGCTCGGCGCGCGGCCAGGTGCAAGCGGCGTAGACGAGATGGAAGAGGCCGAAGGTGAGCGCCATGGTGGCGTTGGAGATTTGCGTGGCGCTGAGGCCCGGCGGCAGGCTGATGCCGACGCCGTACCAGAAAAAGAAGACGCCGCCGGCGGCGAGTCCAGCGAGGAGGAAAATCCACCCCAGCCAGGTGAGCGAGCGCGGCGCGAAGTGTTCCATGGCCAGCAAGCCGAGTCCGTAGCCGAGGCACCACACGCCGGGGAGGCCGAGATACACGCCGGCGGTGTAGTCGTACATGGTACCCAAGGCGGCCAAGACGGAGGCGAAACCGGTGAAGACGTGCGAGGGCGCGAGGGCGCGGAGGGCCATTTTCATACCCGCGGAGATGAAGGGCTCGCCGCGGCGCTGGGATTCGCGGCGGAGAAAGTAGATATTGGCGATGCCGCTGAGGATGAGCACGGCGAGCCACGGGGCGAAGAACCAGGTGGGGTGCTCGGCTTTGACGTGGAACGGGCCGGCGAGGAGGGCTCCGACGGTCAGGGAGAGCAGGCCGCCGACGAGCGCCGTGGGGGCGGAGATGGCGCGATAGACCGTCGCTTTTTCCATGAGGGAGCGGATGACGCGCAGGTGTTCTTCGGCTTCGGAGCGTTGCATGGCGAGATGGACTTTGCGGAGCAAAGCTATACTTTGCAAGACAAAGCTGAGCTGAAAATTGAGGGATGCGCGGTCATCGACGATACCGGCCTGAACCGTGGACCATGTCGGCTTTCGCAAAGGAAAATTAGCGAGGATTAGCGAAAATTTGCGGTTTCAGAAATGCGCCGGGCTAGTTTTTGAACCGCTAATTTCCGGCAAATCTTCGCTAATCAGCTTCTGCAAAGTGAGCGCTCTCAATGCAGTGGTGCAGAATGACCGGAAAGTGGAACGGCTTTTCAAGCCGTGGTCTTTGACATGCCCTCTCTGCAAGGCGTCTTGAGAATCTCAGAAGCTCACAGCCACGGCTTGAAAAGCCGTTCCACTTTCTGGCACTTCGCTGCGTCCGGCCTTGGCGTCAAATTCCCGGCCTTGGCTATACTTTCTCCTCGACCACGGGGTTCTTGAGGATGCCGATGCCTTCGATTTCGATTTCGACGACATCGCCGGCTTTGAGCCACCGCTGAGGGGTGCGGGCCATGCCGACGCCGTGTGGGGTGCCGGTGATGATGACGGTGCCGGGGAGGAGCGTGGTGCTGGCGGAGAGGAATTCGATGAGCGTGGGGACGTCGAAGATCATGTCGGACGTGGTCCAGTCTTGCAGCGTCTCGCCGTTCACGCGGGTGGCGATCTTCAGCGCGTGTGGATTCTTCAATTCGTCGGGCGTGACGAGGACGGGGCCGAGGGGGCAGAAGGTGTCGAAGGTTTTGCCGCGGCACCATTGGCCGCCGCCGCCTTGCTTTTGCCAGTCGCGGGCGCTGACGTCATTCGCGCAGGTGTAGCCGAGGACGTATTCGTAGGCGCGCTCCTTCGGCACGTTGCGCGCGGCTTTCCCGATGACGACGGCGAGCTCGCACTCGTAGTCCACCGTGTCGCTGCGCAGCGTGCGCGGAAGCTGGATGGCGCCGCCGGGATTTTGCACGGCGCCGGGGGATTTCATGAAAAGCACCGGGTGCTCGGGGAGCGCGGCTTTCGTTTCCTCCGCGTGTTTGCGGTAGTTGAGGCCGATGCAAAAAATGGCGCGCGGCTCCACGGGCGCGAGCAGGAGGCCGTCGACGCGCACGCCGGTATCGGTGAGGGGCGCGAACATGCCTCCGGTGAGAATGGTGTAGCTGCCGTCGGAATGTTGTTGGGCGAGCGTGGTGGTTCCGTCGTCGAGTTGCAGTCGGGCGATGCGCATGGGAGGTGGGTAGGCGCCGGAAGGGGGGAGGGCAAGAGCGGGCGCTTTTTAGAAACGACAAAATGATGAGGAAGCAAATGATGACCAGCCCTGAAGTTTTAGGACGCGCCGCGGAACGGAAGCTCAGGGCAACAGAGGCGACGGGAAGGCGGCACGAACTCCTTTCGCCAAAACGGCGACGGTTTAGCGACTACTTCATCCGTTATTGACGCTCAGGCGTTACTCCTTATGAATCGATGTTTCCGTCACAGGACTTTTCGAAACACACACAACCAAACATAGACATGATCAAAATCGGTATTAACGGATTTGGCCGCATCGGGCGGCTGGTCTTTCGGGCAATTTGCGACCAGGGCTTGCTCGGCAAGGAAATCCAGGTGGTCGCGGTGAATGACCTCGTGCCCGCAGACAATCTCGCCTACCTCGTGAAGTACGACAGCACGCAGGGGCGCGCGAAAGAGGAAGTTTTCAGCAAGAAATCTTCGCCCGACGTGGCGGAGGACGACGTGCTCGTGGTGGATGGCCACGAGATCAAATGCCTGGCGGTGAAGGAAGGCCCGGCGGCGCTTCCGTGGAAGGCGCTGGGCGTGGACATCGTCATTGAGAGCACCGGTCTTTTCGTCGACGCAGAGAAGGCCAAGGGCCACATCACGGCGGGCGCGAAGAAGGTAATCATCAGCGCTCCGGGCAAGAATGAAGACATCACGGTGGTGATGGGCGTGAACCACGAGAAGTACGATGCGGCAAAGCACCACATCATCTCGAATGCGAGCTGCACCACGAACTGCCTGGCGCCGGTCGTGCACGTGCTGTTGAAGGAAGGCTTTGGCGTGGAGGAAGGTCTCATGACCACCGTCCACAGCTACACCGCCACGCAGAAGACGGTGGACGGCCCGAGCAAGAAGGACTGGAAGGGCGGCCGTAGCGCGGCGATCAACATCATCCCGTCGAGCACCGGCGCCGCCAAGGCCGTGGGCCTGGCCATTCCGGAAGTGAAGGGCAAGCTGACCGGCATGTCCTTCCGCGTGCCCACCC